>Ga0156313_105_pt1 | contig 4320 bp, 3 predicted proteins | sample RifCSPlowO2_12_FD_107961 | JGI IMG/M metagenome (GOLD analysis project Ga0156313, IMG submission 107961) | Candidatus Uhrbacteria bacterium RIFCSPLOWO2_12_FULL_47_9 | reverse complement strand
TTTACTGCCATCATGCGTTTGCAGCACACCGGCGCGTTCGAGCATGAGAATGAACCGCGCATCTTCGGGAGAAAGGATGCTTGGTTTCATGAGACTCCTTGTTGTGGGTTGTGAAGTGGAATGAACGAAGGTGGCATCTTACGTCATGAGAGGGGAATGTCAAGACGCGTCCAGATATGCAAACAAAAAACCCGATCATGAAGATCAGGTTTTTTGTGGTGCGCCCAGCAGGATTTGAACCTACGACCCTCAGCTCCGCAAGCTGATGCTCTATCCAGCTGAGCTATGAGCGCATGTAAAATTCACAAAATTTGCGATCTGTCGGCCTGGCTCTGTGCGCGTTCCTTCGCAGTATATGAATACAGCTCAGTCACGTGCTAGATCCAAACCGACATCTCATCAAATTTTCTGAATTTTACTACATTACTGTTCTGGATTCACAGTTTATACAGCCTTCGCATGACATCCGTCAAGTCTTCTTGATTGCGTTTAAAATTTTCCAAGCAAAACGGCAACAAGCTTTCACGGACGATATTTGGGTCGACATCTTCAAGCGAAACGGAGAGGAGCGGATGTGTCATGGCGTAAAAATCTAAGTAAAGCAACTTAACATCTGGTGGGTCGTAAACAATTGAAAAATCACGGATGGATTGGTAGTCGTAATACATGTCTCCAACAATGATTCCGGTGGTTGTAATAAGCACGGGAATTTTTTCTGGTTTTGAAAACATGGACAAAACCATAATCACCGCGATCATGAGAACGATGACGGCAAATAAAAAGTTTGAGGTGATGACCGCGTAAATGATAAGTCCAATCCCAGCAGCACTTGCAAGAATGTACCATCTACGAGAACGTTCGTGCTGAGGATATTCATCTACTTCCCAGTTTACCAAAATATCCCCAAACTCATCAGGGTGATATTCAAAGACACCAGATTGTGTTTCCTCTTGTTGCATATGGTAAAAGTATACCAATTTTTGTTCTGTGTTACCATGTTCTCGATATGTCCCTTCGACTCTCAACCCCTGTTTCCGGCCTCCCGGGAATTGGCGAAAAAGCTGCGGCTGATCTTGCGCAGATCGGTGTTAAAACCGTTCGGGATCTTTTGTGGTATGTGCCGTTTCGCTACGATGACTTTTCGAGACGTGTTCCGATTGCGAAGGCACCCATCGACACACCTGTCACGATTGATGCGAGAATCAAGTCGATCGGCTTGCGTCCGTCGAAGTCGAGTCGGGTGAAAATTGTGGACGCTGTGGTTGAGGATGAGAGTGGGGAATTGAAAGTCATTTGGTTCAACCAGCCGTATCTTGTGAAGACGCTGCCGATTGGATCGAAGCATTCATTCGCGGGGCTCATCGATCACCGATTCGGGAAAACATTTTCGAATCCGATTCATGAACCTGTTGGTCGCAACGTGAATACGGGACGCATTGTTCCTGTGTACAGTTTGACGGGAGCGATCACGATGCGAAAGTTGCGTGAGTCCATGCAACGATCTCTCACAATTGTCGATACACTTTCAGACTGGTTGCCGCGCGAGATTGTTGAAATCGAGAAACTGCCGACATTGTCGGCGGCGCTTTCGAGTGTGCATTTTCCGGAATCACACGAATCATTGCAGCGTGGAATTGATCGTCTAAAGTTTGACGAGTTGTTTTTGCATCAAATGCTTTTTGAGGAAGTTCGAAGAGATCGCAAGACCAAGAACGCAACGGCGATTCCGATCGATGAAGCATCGATCAAATCTTTTGTTGCAACACTCCCATTCACACTCACGCGTGCACAAAAAGTTGCAGCTTGGGAGATTGTGCAGGATCTCGCGAAGGATGTTCCCATGAACAGACTCCTCGAAGGTGATGTTGGTTCGGGAAAGACAGTCGTTGCGGCCATTGCGGCACATGCTACAACACAGCCTTCTCTCGAGAAGCCTGGGGTGAGGTCTCGAGGCGTTGTGTACCTCGCACCAACCGAGATTCTTGCGATGCAACAACACAAATCATTTTGCAAGATGATGCCAGATCGAAACGTTGCATTGCTTACACACAATCAGATTTTTTATAATACCGAAAAACTCAAACGTGCGGAGCTCATCGAAAAAATTTCAAACAGTGAAGTTGATTGTCTGATCGGTACGCACGCGGTTTTACAAGAGGGAATTGATTTGTCGAGGACGTCGCTTGTGATTATCGACGAGCAACACCGATTCGGTGTTGCACAGCGACACGCGCTCCTCGAGCGCGATTCGCATCACGCTCCACATTTGCTTTCGATGACCGCTACGCCAATTCCTCGCTCGCTCGCGCTTACCATTTACGGTGATCTCGAACTCTCGATCCTCGATGAACTTCCAAAAGGACGTAAACCGATCGGAACTGCGATGGTGCCTGTTGAGCAACGTGTTGGAATGTGGAAGCATGTTCGGTCGGAAGTTGAAAAGGGAAGACAGGTATTTGTGATTTGTCCGCTTATTGATCCGTCCGATTCCCTCGGCTCGAAGTCTGTCGCGGATGTCGAGAAGATGCTTTCTCGAGATGTGCTCCAAGGATTACGCATCGCGACGCTCCATGGAAAGTTGAAGTCGGATGAGAAGCAGAAGCGCAATGAAGATTTTCGCGACGGCAAGATTGACGTTCTTGTCTCGACAACCGTTGTCGAAGTTGGTGTCGACGTGCCGAACGCAACTGTGATGGTGATTATGAGTGCGGAACGATTCGGGCTCGCGCAGATTCACCAACTGCGCGGACGCGTTGGACGATCGGATTTGCAATCGTACTGTTACTTGTTGCCGGATGACCTTTCGAGTACCTCGAAGCAGCGTCTCGATGCGGTGGTTGAATCTCAAAATGGATTCGAGCTCGCGGAACGAGATTTGCAGTTGCGCGGCGCGGGAAATGTTTTTGGAAACGCACAATCCGGATTTCCCGATTTTCAGTTCGCGACATCTGCGGATGTTCCACTTATGAAACAGGCAAGAGACTGGTCGCAGAGACTGTTTCTCGAAGCGGACTTCTTCGAGAAACATCCACTCGTACGGAGTCGGATCGAGGAGGCGTTGGAGCAGATTCATCTGGAGTAACACAAAACCACCCCAAGATTATCAAAGGGTGGTTTTGTATTTTTACAACTCTTTTACGCTTTTCATTGTCTTTGGTGTCACTGCCTTTTCGATTCCCACGCGTTTCGCCTCGTTCACGCGTTTCTCGAGAGCCATCACGTTTCTTACCTCACCTCCGAGTCCGACTTCGCCGATGTAAACGATCGGCTCACTGTCCATGCGATTCTTCGCGGCACTCATAATCGCTGCGCAGACCGCGAGGTCTGACGCAGGTTCCTTGAGCTGCATTCCACCAACCACATTTACGTATACATCCGATTCGCCGAGATGAAGTCCCGCGCGTTTCGAAAGAATCGCAATCAACATCTGCAATCGATTTTGATCCATGCCGTTCGCTCTTCGTACAGGAGTTCCGTAAAAAGACTTCTCGACGAGCGCTTGCACTTCGACCAAGAAAATTCTCGAACCTTCTCGAACGGTCGCAATCACAGACCCAGGAACACTCACCCGTTCCGCGAGGAATCGTGCGCTCGGATTTTCAACCGTCTTCAGTCCCTCGGATGTCATTTCAAAGACACCAATCTCATCCGTCGCACCGAAGCGATTTTTTGTCGCTTCGAGGATGCGCAATTCATGCGAAGGCTCGCCAGTGAGCGAGAGGACTGTGTCGACTAGGTGTTCGAGGGTTTTTGGTCCTGCGACCGATCCATCCTTTGTGACTTGGCCAACGAGCAGAAGGGAAATACCTGTACGTTTTGCGAGTTCGAGCAGGCATGATGTGGCATATCGAACAAGCGTTGGTGAACCACTTTGCGCATCTACAGCACTCGAGAACATCGTTTGCACCGAGTCCACAATCGCGAGCGTTGGTTTTTCCTTCTCGAGGGTTGCGACAAGTTCTTCCACGGAGACCATTTCGAGAAATTTGATTCTCGAGAGATCAGAATTTAGCCGATCAAAGCGAGACTTGAGCTGCGTAGCGGATTCTTCGCCCGAGATGTACAAGATGTCGTGGTTTGTTGAAGCGATTTTCGCTGCCATTCCGGCAACAAGTGTCGATTTTCCAATTCCCGGTTCTCCTGAGAGGAGAGTGAGCGAGCCTGTCACAATTCCTCCACCAAGTACACGATCAAGCTCATGCTCACCGATCGACAGTCGAACATGTTCATCTTGTGCCTTCACATCTTTAAGCGATGTTGTCTCTTTTGCCTTCGCCTTCGATCCTCCGGAAGCGCGCGCGGCGGGGGAGCTTGAAGGTG
>Ga0156313_135_pt1 | contig 4574 bp, 7 predicted proteins | sample RifCSPlowO2_12_FD_107961 | JGI IMG/M metagenome (GOLD analysis project Ga0156313, IMG submission 107961) | Candidatus Uhrbacteria bacterium RIFCSPLOWO2_12_FULL_47_9 | reverse complement strand
GATTTGTCGAAGCACGCATGGGCGTACCGCGAAATCTCGCTCTTGCTCCGCCGTCCACCAGGACGCGAGGCGTATCCTGGAGACGTTTTTTATCTTCACTCGAGACTTCTTGAGCGCGCTGCGCGTTTGAATGAAGAGAACGGAGGAGGATCACTCACTGCGTTGCCAATTATCGAGACACAAGCGGGTGATGTCTCTGCCTACATTCCAACAAACGTGATCTCAATCACTGACGGACAGATTTATCTCGAGAGCGATTTGTTCTACCGCGGAATTCGTCCAGCGCTCAACGTTGGTCTCTCTGTTTCTCGTGTCGGATCCGCCGCGCAAACAAAAGCCATGAAGAAAGTAGCTGGAAAGTTGCGTCTCGACCTCGCGCAATTCCGCGAGCTCGAAGCGTTCGCACAATTTGCGACCGACCTCGACGCGGGAACACGCGCACAAATTGAACTTGGACGCCGAACAACAGAGTTGCTCAAGCAATTACAATATCAACCGTTGCCGTTTGAGGAACAAGTTGTGGTGATTTTTTCCGTTACAAACGGATTCTTGAATGCAATTTCGATTGATCAAGTTGTTCGATGGGAAACAGAGTTTCGTGCATACATGAATTCTGTTGGAGCAGAAGTTATGAAGAATCTTCGAGAAGAGAAGGCACTTACAGATGAAATTGTTGCGTCACTTAAAGAAGCAATCACAGGATTTAACGAACAATGGAAATAACTTATGGCAGGTCAAACAAAAGCCATTCGCCGTCGGATTAAGTCCGTTACGAATACTCGCAAAATCACAAAAGCGATGGAGCTTGTTGCTGCCTCAAAAATGCGAAAGGCGATGCAGTCCGTTCACGGAACGCGTCCATACGCGAAACTTGCTTGGAATACGGTCATTTCAATCGGATCGAAAATTGACACGCATTTACATCCGCTTCTTCGAACGCACAAGAAATTGAATCGCGTTTTGCTCCTTGTGATTTCTTCTGATCGTGGACTTGCAGGTGGATTCAATACAAATATCATTCGAAAAACATTTGAACAGATTCGATTGTATGAGCAAGCAAACGAATCTGATGAGTATGTGGAAATCAGAACAATTTGCGTTGGAAAGCGTGTGGCCGACGCCATGCGCCGCGCGGATATTCCGATCATTGCGAGCTTTTCGGACATCACAAACAATACAAAATTTGAAGAGGTTCTTCCGATCGGTCGTATGGTGATCGATGAATTTACAAAAGGGAATTACGACAAAGTCCTTGTTGCCTATACGGATTTTGTGAGTGCACTCACGCAACGTGCAGTCATGCTCGAACTGTTGCCTCTTGGCACATCGAAAGATTTAACACATGGAGACGTCGAGAAGTCAGGAAGCGAAGAAGAGATGAAGCTTGAATATCAATTCGAGCCTTCTGCTCAAAATGTTCTAGATCGCATCTTGCCAAGACTCATCGAGACCATGATCTATCAAGCCGTTCTCGAATCCGCCGCGTCTGAACATTCTGCTCGTATGATGGCTATGCGCAGCGCAACAGATGCCGCAAAAGACATGCTCGGAGATTTGACCTTCACCTATAACCAAGCGCGCCAAGCGGGAATTACGCAAGAGATTGCGGAAATCAGTTCCGGTGCTGCCGCACTCGAATCATAACTTTATGAAAAACACTGGAAAAATTTCTCAGGTCATCGGCCCTGTGGTTGATGTCCGTTTCGAGGAAGGACAATTACCCGAAATTCTTACCGCTCTCACGGTTAAACGCGAAGAGGGTCTTTTGACACTTGAAGTTGCGCAACACACAGGACACAACGTTGTGCGTACGATTGCGATGACATCGACCGATGGACTTGAGCGTGGAATGGAAGTTGTGAACACGGGAAAAGCCATTACCGTTCCTGTCGGACCTGAGACTCTCGGACGTATGTTCAATGTGACAGGTGAACCTGTCGACAACATGTCAGAGCCAAAAGCGAAGCGCCGTGATCCGATTCACCGCGCTGCGCCGTCCTTCGACGAGCAGTCGACCAAGGATGAGATCTTCGAAACGGGAATCAAAGTCATCGATCTCATCTGCCCATTCTTGCGCGGAGGAAAGACTGGTCTTTTCGGCGGAGCTGGAGTAGGAAAGACCGTTCTCATCCAAGAGTTGATTCACAATATCGCGAAGGAACACGGAGGATACTCGGTCTTCGCAGGGGTTGGAGAACGCACACGTGAAGGAAATGATTTGTACATGGAAATGAAAGACTCGGGCGTGCTCGACAAAACCGCACTTGTGTTCGGACAAATGAACTAACCTCCTGGAGCTCGCGCACGTGTGGCGCTTTCCGGACTCACACTCGCCGAGTACTTCCGCGATGATGAAGGTCGCGACGTTCTCTTGTTTATCGACAACATTTTTCGCTTCACACAAGCAGGATCCGAAGTTTCTTCGCTTCTCGGACGTATTCCATCTGCGGTGGGTTACCAACCAAACCTCGCAACAGAAATGGGTGGACTTCAAGAGCGCATTACGTCGACCAAAAAAGGTTCGATTACTTCTATCCAAGCCGTTTACGTTCCAGCCGATGACCTTACCGATCCGGCACCTGCTACAACGTTCGGTCACTTGGATTCGACCGTGGTTCTCGCACGTTCACTCGCCGAGCTCGGAATTTATCCTGCGGTTGATCCACTCGATTCATCTTCGACGATTCTCGATCCAAACATTGTTGGTGATGAACACTATAAAGTTGCTCGTGGAGTTCAGGTTGTGCTTCAACGCTACAAAGATCTTCAAGACATCATCGCCATTCTCGGAATGGATGAACTCTCGGAAGACGACAAGCGCACGGTTGCTCGCGCACGTAAAATTCAAAAATTCTTGTCCCAACCATTTTCCGTGGCCGAAGTCTTTACCGGTTCTCCAGGGAAATATGTAAAACTCGAAGATACCGTTCGCAGCTTCAAAGGAATTCTAGAAGGACAATACGACGACATTCCAGAACAAGCGTTTTACATGAAAGGCTCGATTGAAGAAGTTCTTGAGGCGGCAAAGAAATAATTTATGCCCATTTTTCTCAAAATCGTAACTCCTGAGCGAATCGTTTATGAAGACACGGTTGATTCGGTTACGCTCATGACAGAAACGGGTGAAGTCACGATTTTGCCGAATCACGTTCCACTCGTTTCCAATTTGCGTGCAGGGGAAGTTCGTTTGAAAAAAAATGGAGAAGAGTCACATCTTGTTGCGTCCACTGGGTTTCTCGAGGTGCGCCCAGGGAATCAAGTTGTGATCCTTGCGGACACCGCCGAGCGTGCCGAGGAACTCGAACTCGAGAAGATTGAGGAGGCGAAAGAACGCGCACGCAAATTCCTTACGGAAACACGGCATAAAGATGATGTTGCGTTTGCAGATGCGGCGGTTCACCTCGAAAGAGAACTGGCACGATACCACGTTGCCATTAAGCGCAGAAAGTCACACAAAAATTAGAAAAAGATATCCACTGTTTTGCGCAGTGGATTTTTTTATACCCTTGACGCAAAGCCCATTTGGAGGTATCATCGTGATCTCCAAGTGCCTATTTGGAGACGTTCTTTGACCCTAAACTTGAACCGAGAGTCTGCCCATGCCAAATCTTGCAGAAGATGTCCGTTTCATTCGCATGTTGCGTGACGCCCATGTTCTTGTCGATGTTGTTGGCCACAAGCTCGACGCGCCGAATGGTGTGATCCCCGTTGTTTGTCCCGACTGCGATCAAGCGGCGGACATCGATGGCCACGTTCATCGTATCCTTGATGAGTCGGGAGGCAAAGTTCGTTTGCACTCGCTCAAGCAGCACGGTGGAGGCATGCTCATTTCTGAAGCGTGCCCACTTGATCGTGAATACAACATCGATCGGTATCTGTTGAAGCACATTGGAATCGCCCGCAACTTGAAGGATATCAACACGATCATTCTGTTTGTGCATGCACCATGTGGGGCGGCGCAGCTTGAAGGATTGAACGTGGTTGAAGTTCTCTATCACGTGGTTGAAGCAAAGAAACGCGTCAAAGCCAGGTGGCCGAAAGACCGTATCAGTTGCTACATCCATGTGGATTATGCGAACGAAAAAAAACGAACGTACTTTCTCAGTCGTGTTGCCTTCGAACAGTGGTTTCGCGAGAACAATGGGGAACAGTACGTGAAGCACATGAACAAGAAGAATGGCTCTGATTCTGATCAAAAAATCGAATTCGAACCGACGACACCTGCCACTTCATAGACCTCCTCTGACCGGATTCGCCCCCCGGTTTTTTTATTTATCCTGTGTAAAAAAATGCTTGACTCGGTTGTCTCTCAAGAGTAAATTATTCTGGTTCACTTATCTTCTTATGAGCTTTCCAAAATTGCTGAATCGGCTTTTTCTTGGGCCCCGGGTCACCGAAAAACAAGAATCTTTTTTAAAGACAGATGAGGAATTTGAAACAGTTGGCGCAGAATTAAAATCGATCGTAATCAATCTCTACGGAGGAAGATCTCTTCGCATTCGTGCCGTTGATGGCGGATCCACAAACGCCGAAGAAATTGAACTCACAGCCCTCAACAATGCCTATTATGATAT
>Ga0156313_147_pt1 | contig 4986 bp, 4 predicted proteins | sample RifCSPlowO2_12_FD_107961 | JGI IMG/M metagenome (GOLD analysis project Ga0156313, IMG submission 107961) | Candidatus Uhrbacteria bacterium RIFCSPLOWO2_12_FULL_47_9 | reverse complement strand
CGGACTATATTAGAAAATGACGAATCATAGCCCATATTTTACCATACACATTATAACCATTTGCCTTAGTTATATCGCTTTTTTTGCGGCTTCGGTCGCCGCGGTATTATATCTTATTCAAGATTATCTTCTTAAGAATAAACAAGCGGGGATGATCTTTAACCGTCTGCCCGGCTTATTCTTTTTGGATAGGCTTAACTACGGGGCTATCGGGTCGGGTTTTCCGATACTTACCCTTTCCATTATCAGCGGTTTTATCTGGGCCAAGCATATCAGGGGCACTTGCTGGAGTTATGACCACAGGGAGATATATTCTATCGCCCTCTGGCTGATCTATGCGCTTATCCTGCATGTGAGGTTATCGGCTAAAATGCGCGGCAGGAAGGTTGCCCAGTTGTCCCTGCTCGCCTTTTGCATAATCATTTTCAGTTTATTCGGCAGTTGCCGTTGAACCGGGGCAATGCGGTGGGAGAATTTAGATGGATTTGATGGTCGTAGGCATAAATCATAAGACAGCGCCGGTGGAGATAAGGGAGAGATTCTCCTTCACGGCTAAACAGATCGTCGAGGTCAACCGCCTGCTTAAGGAGAGCGCCTCCCTGAAAGAAAACCTGATCTTGTCTACCTGTAACCGCGTGGAGATATACGCGGTAGCCAATCACAGCAAAGATCATGCCGGCGACATAGAAAATTTCTTAGGCAGCTTCCATAATCTGGACATTTCAGATTATAAAAGTAAGTTTTATGTTTATAGGGATAAGGAGGCGATAGAGCATTTATTTAAAGTCGCGGCGGGCCTCGACTCTATGGTTATCGGGGAGATGGAGATATTGGGTCAGGTCAAGAGGGCTTATCGGGAGGCCAGGGAAAGCCGCACCACCGGAAAGATATTGAATAAACTGTTCGAAAACGCGTTTAATACCGCCAAAAAAGTAAGGACCGAAACCGGTATTACGCGAGGGGCCATTTCAGTAAGTTCGGTGGCGGTAAGGCTGGCGAGAAAAATATTAGGCCGGCTGAGAGATAAGAAGGCGTTGATCATCGGCACAGGCAAGGTCGGAGAACAGCTGGTTTTATATTTAAAGAAAGAGGGCATTGAATCTGTCATAGTTACTAACCGTACTTTGGAAAAGGCCCGGGATCTGGCCGCCAGATTTGCCGCCACCGCTATCCCATTCGAGGATTTCAGGAGCAGATTAGCGGAAACGGATATAATTGTCACCTCTACCGGAGCTCCGCACCATATAATCCGCAAGGATGAGATCTTATCCCTTATGCCGATGAGGAAACAAAGGCCGCTTTTCATTATCGATCTGGCAGTACCGCGCGATGTGGAAGCGGATGTGAATAGCATAGACAATGTTTATCTTTACGATATCGATGATCTACAAGAGACGGTCGACGAAACTATGGTGTTCAGGGAGAATGAGCTGGATGGCTGTTTCAAAATTGTCGGCGCCTCTTCGGAAAAATTTATAAATTGGCTGGCCGGCGAGAGATCAAGAAATGGGGAATAGGCCCTGCATTATCGGCTCACGTTCAAGCAAATTGGCTCTGGCGCAGGCGCAGCTGATCAGGGATAAGCTGAAAGCGTTTTACCCGGCCCTGGATACGGAGATCAAGACCATAAAGACTACCGGGGATAAGATTTTGGATGTGGCTTTAAGCAAGATCGGTGATAAGGGGCTATTTACGAAGGAGATCGAAGAGGCGTTATCGAGAGGAGAGATTGACCTTGCGGTCCACAGCATGAAGGACTTGCCTACGCAATTACCTCAAGATCTGAAAATCGCAGCGGTTACAGAAAGGGAGGACGCTTGTGATGCATTAGTTTCCAGGCAGGGTTTTACCCTAAAGACGCTGCCGAAAGGCTCTAAGGTCGGAACAAGCAGCCTGCGTCGCCGCTCGCAGCTTTTACATATGAGAGACGATCTGGATGTATTGGATTTGCGCGGCAATTTGGATACGCGGATCAAGAAGTTAGAGCAAGGGTCATACGATGCGATCATACTCGCACATGCGGGGATAAAGCGCCTCGGTCTTGAGTTGAAGTTGTCGGTGATACCGCTGGAAGAGATGCTCCCCCAGGCAGGCCAGGGCGCGTTAGGCATCGAAATACGCGAGAATGACCGGGAAATGGGTGATTTAGTTAAGGCGTTGGATGATCCCGATCTTCATCTTTCTATCGACGCGGAGAGGGCTTTGCTTTCAGGCTTAGAGGGCGGATGCCAGGTGCCGATAGGGGTGTATGCGCATGTGCGCGACGGCCGGATCTCCATAAAAGCGGGCGTATTCTCCTTAGATGGCAAGGTTGCCGTAAGAGATGAGATTATGGGCTCTAAAAAAGATGCGAAGGATCTGGGCCGGCAATTGGCCGAAAGGATCCTTAAGGATAAAGCCGCCCGGCAGATCTTAGATGACGTCAGGAAAGCGGGTATATGATAAAACCAACGGTATATCTAGTGGGCGCAGGGCCCGGCGACAGCAGATTGATCACCGTCAGAGGGCTTGAGCTTATAAAAAAGGCCGATTGCATCATCTACGATTATTTAGTGAATCCCGACCTGCTTAAATTCAGGAAAAATGTTTGTAAGCTGGTCTATGTCGGCAAGAAAGCAGGGGCGCATACTTTAACGCAGGACAGGATAAACCGGCTGCTGGTAAAAGAAGCGAAAACTCACCCCAGCGTTGTCCGGCTTAAGGGCGGAGACCCCTTTATCTTCGGCAGGGGAGCGGAAGAGGCGTCTTATCTGAAGAAAAACAGGATCGATTTCGATATAGTGCCGGGGATCACCAGCGCGATCGCGGTGCCGGCATACGCCGGTATCCCTCTTACGGAAAGGAGCAGGAATTCTACCGTAGGTTTTATTACCGGCCATGAAGACCCCTCTAAGATAGATTCCAGTATCGATTGGGGCGCGTTAGTGAAGGCGCTTGGGACGATGGTATTCCTGATGGGTGTGGGCAATTTAGGCTTAATAGCGGAGAGATTGATCGACGGCGGCAAGCCGAGAAATACCCCTGTCGCTTTGATAAGGCGGGGGACGACCGCGAAGCAAAAGACGATCACAGGCATATTAGGCAATATTACTGAGCTTGCCCGGAAGAACAAAATAACGCCGCCGGCCATAATTGTCATAGGCGAGGCCGTAAAATTAAGGAAAGAACTGAATTGGTTTGAGAAGAAACCCCTTTTCGCGAAAAGGATAATCGTCACGCGCACAAGAGAACAGGCGAGCCTGCTCTCGGAAAAGCTGATGGAATTGGGGGCCGGGGTCATTGAGGTCCCTACGATCAAAGTCGTGTCCCAAAAAGCGGATAAACAATTAAGAAACGCTTTTTCAACCGGTAAATACGACTGGGTATTTTTTACCAGCCAGAATGGAGTTTCTGAATTTGCCGGATTTTTGAAGAGGGGGGGCAAAGACAGCCGCATATTCGGCAAGGCCAAAATTTGCGCTATCGGCCCTGAAACAGCTAAAAGTTTATATAATATAGGTATAAAACCGGATTATGTGCCTGAGCGATTTGTCGCCGAGGCGGTAGTCAAGCATTTTAAGAGTATGAAATTTAAAGGTCCGGTCGCGCCTCGAGCATTGATATTGCGGGCAAAAAAGGCGCGCGATATTTTACCAAGGGGGTTGAAAGAGGCGGGATTTGAGGTTAAAGTCATCGATCTCTACGATACGGTCCTTCCTAAAGAAAACGCCGCAATCCTAAAAGAGGCGCTCAGGGAGCGGGTAGATTTTGTTACCTTTACGAGTTCTTCGACCGTCGAAAATTTTATAAAACTTATGGGCAGAGATTATAAACATAAACTTTCCGGCGTAAAATTCGCCTCTATCGGCCCGATCACCTCGGGCACTTTAAAGAAGTCCGGCTTAAGGGCGGATGTGGAAGCAAAGGTGTATACGGTCGAAGGGCTGGTAAAAGCGATGGTAAAACCCCGTCGGAAACGGGGCAAGTAATGATTAATTGCACGAGATTGCTTTGCGCGAAAAAAGGCTTTTACGACGAGATCCGGTATGTGAAAGGCAAGCCCGCCGATACCAACCGGCCCATCGTAGTCTGGAATATAACCAGAAGCTGTAATTTAAGATGCGTGCATTGTTACATCGATGCTCAGGCAAAGAAAGATAAAGACGAGCTTTCGACAGAACAGGCGAGGGCGATGATAGATGACCTGGCTGCCTTTGGCGCACCGGTCTTGCTGTTTTCAGGCGGAGAGCCTTTCATGCGCGGGGATTTATTCGAGCTGGGTAAATATGCCCTGTCCAAAGGGCTGCGCACGGTAATCTCCACCAACGGCACTTTGATCACTAAAGACGCGGCGGAGAAGATAAAAGATGCCGGATTCTCGTATGTGGGCATAAGCCTGGACGGCCTTGAAGCGACCAATGACAAATTCCGGAAAGAAAGCGGCGCTTTTCAAAAGACCCTGCAGGGGATAAGGAACTGCCTGTCAAACGGCGTGCGCGCCGGCCTGCGCTTTACGATCAATAGGCATAATTTTCACGATGTCCCGGGAATATTCGACCTGGTAGAGAAGGAAGGCATCCAGCGGGTCTGTTTTTATCATTTGGTTTATGCCGGCAGAGGAAGCGAGATGATAAAAGACGATCTGACGCCACGGCAGGCGCGCGATGTCATGGATATTATTTTTGACAGGAGCATAAAACTCTGCCGTAAAAATACGGATACGGAGATATTGACCGTCGATAACCATGCGGACGGAGTTTATATGTATCTGCGTCTGGAAAAAGAAGATAAGGAAAAAGCGCGGGAAGTCCTGGATCTCCTCAAGATCAACGGCGGAAATAAATCAGGCATCGGTATCGCCGACGTGGATAACTTAGGCTTTGTTCACTTCGACCAGTTTTGGAGGCATTATTCCCTCGGAAACGTCAAGACAAGGAGATTCAGCGAGATCTGGTCTGACGAGAGCGATGAGTTGTTGAGGGGTTTAAGAAACAGGCTCCCGCTTTT
>Ga0156313_115_pt1 | contig 7022 bp, 8 predicted proteins | sample RifCSPlowO2_12_FD_107961 | JGI IMG/M metagenome (GOLD analysis project Ga0156313, IMG submission 107961) | Candidatus Uhrbacteria bacterium RIFCSPLOWO2_12_FULL_47_9 | reverse complement strand
GTCTGTCCGATCGCATTCGTCGACGACAGCCCGAATGAACTGAACCCAATAGTGGACGCCGGATTACCGATCCAGCTCTACCGCATCGTAAGACCAGGAGCGAAGCATGATTATGCGCATGAGAGAGACGATGTGGCGTGGAAACGGATTGGGTCGATTGGGGAGATTGAAATTGAGTGAAATAAAAAAGCCCGATCAAATAAGGCAACCGAGCGTGAGCTCAAGGTTTTTTTGACCGGGACTATGCGTGCGTTTGGTTTGTTAATTTTTGTCGAGAATAGGTTTAGGTTTTTCACCTTTTCCCATGTAGTACTTTACCCATTCGGCTATTTTTTCATTCAAAATGTTTGTGTGTTCTGGCAACGAATAGAGAAGTTTCCATGAGGCGATCGCATCCGGGGAGAATGGATTCAATGTCATTGTAAGTTTACAGCTGATCATGTCTTGCTTGTACCATGACACTTTTTGTTTTTTGAGTACAGATGTTACAAAGAAGTTACCTCCCGTGTTTTGTTCCCAGGTAAACGAATCGATTTTTCCAGAGATGTTAACCGTAGCGTCTATGCCACTAATTTTTTCTTTTGAGTATTCTGCATATTCGTCCCGAGCACGCATCCATTCTAACATTAAGGAATTCGGTTCAATGTTTACGACAGTTTCAAGACGAAACAGTCTATCACCATAATTCCTCCCGTAATATATGACATATGATAGTGACCAAATATTTTTCCCTGTAGCAAGGGAAGAAATATAGTAAGGATGTCTTGGATAGTCAGTTTCTTCACTACATTGACATTTTCTATAGTACTCTTCAGACTGACCAATCCATGGCCTATCATTTTTAAAAATCATTCTAGTATTTATAAGCCGTGCTTTCAAGAGTCTTGCCTGTACGTGTGGTTCTAGGTCAGAAATTGAGATCATGAATTCATTCATAGATCTAACTGTTTCCGTTCGAGTTTCACCTTGAAGTTTATCAACCGGAGACGGTTCTTCTGCCATATGTGTGCTGGGAACGAAGATGCATGCGACAATCGCAAGAGATATCCAACGTATGTTCTTACACATGTTTAATCTCTCCAAGCAATGACACCAATGCCGAACGTCCATCGTCCGAATTGTGGTGGATGTTGTGGAACCTGTTTTCGCGCGGTGTGCGTGTGAGAACGTGTTGATGATCAGGCGTCCAGACAGAGAGATCGCCATTGTTTTGGATGTGTGCATATCCGCGGAACTTGGTGTCCGCGAAACGCAAGGTTCCATCCTCTTCGATGATCAGTCTGCCGCCACGAGGAAGCTCGACACCGTCGTTTTTGAGGATGTCGTGTTCGATCGCACGTATGCGCAGGACGTCGCCTGCAATGCGTTCAGTTGGATTGAAAGAGACACTGATGATGATTGGCTTGGGCGGCACGTATTCCTTCCATCCGCTTGGTGAGTAGGTTGCATACGAGGAGTAACTATCATTGTTTGAGGATCTAGAATCCCTACGAAACATTGTGTGCAGGCCGTGATTTACGGCTGCCACAGCTCCAACTGCAAGCATTCCTGCTGCGAGAAATGGACCCATGATTGATCCAACTCCGTAGGCTCCGATTCGGATGATGATTCCGAGAATACGGGCTTCTGCAGGTGTTGGACTCAACATGACAGTTCCCGCGATTCCGAGTGGAACGATTCGAAGAACATCTCGACGTGTGAGAAGGGTTGAATGTTTTGACATGAATCACCTCAATTGTAAGGAGCGTAAAATAATCTTAGCATGGGAAAAATAAGGCGCATAGCGTAATGACTTGAAATGTATAGATTTGACAAATTTGTATAGTTTTGTATAATTTATGTCAATATGATTAGCTTTTCAAAAAACTATCTCACAATCAGTGAAGCCGCCAGATATTTGGGTGTTTCACAGATGACTTTGCGTCGTTGGCATAATGATGGCACATTTTCAGCTTCCTATGTGACGCCGGGAGGGCATCGTTATTATTCATTGGCGGATCTCAACAAAAAAACAAAAGGAATTTTACGACTGGCTCAAGAATGGGTTCATGCAGAAACGCCGTTTGTTCCGGAATCTGATTTTTATTGTCAAACTAGCGACGTCTTTAAGACGCGTTTTGAACGTATGGTTCATGAAATGGATGCAAATCCATTGTTTATAAAAACAGCGTCTCTTATTTCTTCGGCCGCAGGAGAAATCGGAAGCAACTCCTATGATCACAACATCGGAAACTGGCCGGATGTTCCGGGAATATTTTTTGCTTATGATTTGGGTAAACGCATCATCATCCTCGCAGATCGAGGGCAAGGCGTATTAAAAACGCTTCAGCGCGTTCGACCGAATTTGGTGTCCGATCAAGAAGCGTTGCACGTCGCTTTCACGGAAATTCTCACAAGCAGAGAAAATGAACATCGCGGCAACGGATTAAAATATACAAAAGACGCATTAAACCTCGCCGATGCAACGCTCAATTTTCAATCAGGCACGGCCACGCTCAGGATTCAAAAAGGCATTCTGAAATTTAAAACAGAAAAAACCCCCGATCCCATACACGGATGTTTGTCTGTGATCGAGTTTTAAACAAAATATATGATTATACATCTAAATAAATTCGGTTCCGTTTTCACTTCGCGTCAAAATGGCAAAGAATCATACGCTGCGTTTCTTCCGACACTGAATTCTGTTGGGGTTGATGAAGAAGTTATTGTTGATTTTGAAGGTGTGAGCGTTTTCTCACCCTCATGGGGCGATGAATTCTTAACACCCCTCCAACAAAAGTTTGGAGACAGATTGTTTTTGAAAGTGAGTCAGAATCCGTCTGTGATTTTGACATTGTCAACGCTTGAAAAGATCAATCAAGCGAAATTTAAAAGGATGTAAAAATATACATCATCGTCCGCCCGGGTGCGAAGCATGATTATATGCATGAGCGAGATCATGTGGCGTGGACGCGGATTGGGTCGATTGATGAGATTGAATTTGAATAAATAAAACCAGCGTTTTTTATTTGACACGCAGTTGATAGCACTCTATGATGCAGAGTGCTAATCATGAAAGATGATATAGAAATAAGTCTTAGCAACTCATTTTCTGCATCATGGTCGACTTCAGGATATTTGTTCAAACAATAAAATAATAAAAATATGCAGAAATTAAAAAATTGTCTCGAATACATCGGTAATGGACAATATAAAGTCGTACAAGCTTTTAAATTGGGCTCTGTAACGATGAATGCAGGAATAGTAATTAGAAAAGGCATCAAGATTTCAGGGATTGATCCGACGGATCATCTCGAAGATACTGTTGAATAAAAGTAAAAGCTATCAGCGCGCTGATAGCTTTTTGTGATTTTAACAAAAGTTGTTTTATATAATATGTTGAATTTTTCTTCAAATGGAATTGTCGTGGCATTAATTGGCGGTTTCTTTTTGCTAGTTGTAGGCTGGCAAGCTCATAAGTTACAAATAAGATCTTCCATGAAAGAAAAACAGTTAGTCTGGCTTCAAAAAACATATATTAACTTTGTAAGAGAAGATCTCTCATATTTTTTTTCTGGTATTGATGTTGATTTAAATCTTAAGTTGGCAAAAGCAAAAGAAGTGATCAGAAAATATTCTGAGTCATGGCTTTATAGCTCTCCAAAAGTTGTTAGAAAATTTAGAAAACTTATTGTTTCCCTGACCACAGCTCAATCTCCAGATTTTAATGCCAAGTCGGCGCGAGAATTGTTAATTGCAATGCGACACGATTTACAAGGATTTTCTTGGTGGTGTGGTGGATTTACGTGCCAAGAGTTAACAGAAGAGGACATTGAATTTTTCAATGTTACAAAATAAAAAACGATCCAAATTAGGATCGTTAGAGAATTTCATATTTGTTTTCCACAAAGACAGCCGCGTGGAAGCAATGTTGCGTCCACGGTGGGAACAAAGTCGTCTTGCACCGTCACTGTTCGAAGGTAGCTGTACCAATTAAGGAAGATGCGTTTTTGACCAGATTTAGGTTGTGCATACACAACTCCCTTACTCTGTTCCAGAACGGCCTCGCAAAAATACTTACCCATTTCTGGGGAGTATGGCTCGAAGGCTAGTGTTGGACGAAGAGTCGTATCTCCACCAGCCTGATTTTCGGCAACGTGGAACCAGAGCTTGTCTGAGCAACTGTAGTCTGACGGGCATCCAGTAATGGTTGAGCAGTTGGGGAAGTCCGGGCATCCATTAACTTTTTCCTGATCGAAGAATGTCGGATCTCCAAGGCAAATAATTGCAAATTCGTGAAGTGGGGGAATCAATAAGCCGTTCGTCAGACACGTGTTCAGACATTGTTCCCAAGTCAGTCCTTTTTCAAAGACAAACTTATGAGCACAGTACTTAAGGTGTCCTTTAAACACCATTGCTTTAGATCCTTCAGGGCACTGTGCCACAAGGTTTTTTCCAAGTTCTCCTGGTTTTCCTTGAACACCTTGTGGTCCTTGGATTCCTTGTAAACCCTGTTCACCCTGATTCCCTTTGTCTCCTTTTAATCCTGGTATCCCATCCCATCCGGGTGAACCTTTGGATCCTGCATCTCCTTTGTCTCCCTGAATTCCTTGTAGCCCTTGAGAACCAACATCGCCCTTTGCTCCAGGCAATCCATCAAGACCGGGTGTGCCATTTTTTCCGGTGACACCTTGAATCCCTTGCAATCCTTGGTCGCCTTTCAAGCCTTGCGAACCAGCATCACCTTTGTCACCCTTCGCTCCCGCCGGTCCAACATCGCCGTGCTTCACGAGGAATGTTTCCTTGCCACATGTGACGAGCACGCCCTCGGTTACAGACTGACCGACGCAAGATGTTCCGTCTGAACCTGGAAGACCGATCGATCCTGGATCTCCCTTCGCGCCTTGAACTCCGGCCAAACCGATCGAACCGGTTTCGCCTTTTTCACCGGCGATGCCTTGCAAACCTTTTTCGCCTTGCAAACCGGTTGCACCCTGATCGCCCTTCGATCCTTCCTCGCCTTTTTCTCCAGGCTCACCCTTGTCGCCCTTCTCTCCAGCGACACCTTGGATTCCTTGATCGCCTTTTGGGCCTTCGACCTTGTTTTCACAGGCGGACATGAAAACGATCGCGATTATGATGAAAGAACGCATCTCTCCTCCTTGGTTGATCCAACGTTTGGATCAGACAATCATAGCGGAAAATGGGGGTTTTGTCAAGATAAAATCGTTAAACATGCCTGTGGAAACAATTGGGACAAATTCCCTTGACAGTCTTTTCGGCTTCCGTTAAACTTCCACCACTTAAATCGAATACGTTTCTTCTTCTTTGTCCCAAGAATAATCTGGCTGATCGACCCACATGAAGATGGGTCCGCTGATGGGATGGAGAGGAGAAGGAGCTTACGGAGAACAAGGGGATATGTTCACATGTAACGCAAACCAAATATAAGGGACGATCTTCATCGTAACAATTTTGTTGCTTGAAGACCGCCCACAAGGCGGTTTTATAGTGTCTTCTCAACAAAAAGCCAAGTACCTTCACTCCACCACTCAACCACTCCATCACTTTGTCTCTTGTGCCTAGAGCTGAGTTCCGACTCTCGCGTCGTAGCTCAGCTCTGGCCTCAAGGCCAGAACAGATCCTTGAATCAAACAGATTTCGGTAAACCCTTCAAGGGTCGCACGAACATTACAATTGAAGATCAACAGAATTAGAGAAACCACAAAGAAGTGAACCACTCTTAAATAAGAGTGGTTGTAGAGCATATTAATAAGAGTATACGAAGGATGGCTTGACAGAACATGCCGACGAAGGACGTAGTAGCCTGCGAAAAGCTTCGGGGAGGTGGCAAACAACCTTTGATCCGAAGATATCCGAATGGGGCAACCCAATGCGGTTCATACCGCATTACTTTGCAATCAATACATAGTTGCAAGGAGGGCACCTGGTGAAGTGAAACATCTCAGTAGCCAGAGGAAAAGAAAAAACAATTTCGTTTAACGTTTTCATGCGGCCAGTCGGGTTTACCCGACAGCACGTCGTATGGAAACGCGAAACGAATAGATTCCCTTAGTAGTGGCGAGCGAAAAGGGAACAGCTCAAACCTCTCTCGTGAAGTGTTTGTAAGCATGGAGTCGCAAGACTGTGTGTGAATGGATGCGAAAGATTGAAGTCGTTGCGAGAGATAGGTGTTGTAAGACGGTAGTGTCGTTTTCTTCAAAAAACGGATAATGAAATCCATGTAATATATAGGGGAAGTGACTGGAACGTCACACCATAGAAGGTGAAAGTCCTGTACGCGAAATATATTACGTCATTATGATTACTGTTCTTGAGTACTACGGGACTCGTGAAATCCTGTAGGAATCTGCCGGGACTATCTGGCAAAGCTAAATACATGTTCTGATCGATAGTGTACAAGTACCGTGAGGGAAAGCTGAAAAGCACCCCGGAAGGGGAATGAAATAGTATCTGAAATCGTATACTTACAAGGAGTCAGCGCCCCTCGAAGCCGCAAGGCGGAGAGTGGGTCATGGCGTTCCTATTGAAGAATGAGCCAACGAGTGTGTTGTGCGTCGCTTGGTTAAGTCCTCCGGGACGAAGCCATAGTGAAAGCGAGCGTTAATCCGCGAAATATTGGTGGCGCGCACATAACCCGAAACCGGGTGACCTATCCATGACCAGGCTGAAGCGAATGTAACAGTTCGTGGAGGGCCGAACCCACGTGCCGTGCAAAACACGGGGATGAGTTGTGGATAGCGGAGAAATTCCAATCGAACTCGGTAATAGCTGGTTCTCTCCGAGATAGCTTTTGGGCTAGCGTCGGTAAATAATGTGTTGGGGGTAGAGCACTGAATCGAGTTTGCGCCTTCGGGTAGCGACTCTAATCAAACTCCGAATACCAACATGTGTTCCCGGCAGTCAGACGATGGGGGCTAAGCTCCATACGTCGAAAGGGAAACAGCCCAGATCTCAAGCTAAGGCCCCAAAATCATCATTAAGTGTAAAAGGTGGTGGAAAGACTTAAACAACCAGGAGGT
>Ga0156313_146_pt1 | contig 15949 bp, 18 predicted proteins | sample RifCSPlowO2_12_FD_107961 | JGI IMG/M metagenome (GOLD analysis project Ga0156313, IMG submission 107961) | Candidatus Uhrbacteria bacterium RIFCSPLOWO2_12_FULL_47_9 | reverse complement strand
CCGGCATCCTGGATTTCACCCTTCCCCTTTCAACCGAATCAGGAACGACCGATCACTTCACCATGACGCTCACCGTGCGCATTGGATCACTCGGAGAATCTGGCGGCGCGCGCACGATCTCGGCAACTCCGATCCTCATCTCCATCAACTCACAAGTCGGATTCACAAGTGAAGCGCGATACTTCACGGAAGACGGCACTCCTGTTGGATCCGGACCCCTTCCTCCAACGGTTGGGAAACAAACAACGTACCGTGTGTATTGGAACATCTCGAACACCTTACATGACCTGTCGGGTGTGACGGTCACAACCACGATTCCCGCAAACGTCATGTGGATGAATAAAAGTCTGACAGACATTGGTTCGATCGCTTACAAAAACGACACGATCACTTGGACAATCCCAAAACTGCCAAAATCCATCACACACGCTGGCGCCTGGTTTGATGTCTGGATCAAACCAACAGAATCTGACGTCGGAACCTCGATGCCGCTCACAAGCGGAACATCATTCACCGCAAAAGACACGGTCACTTCACAAACGATTACAAAGACCGCCGATCCGCTCACAACGAATTTGGTGACAGACGAATTTGCAAGCGGAAAAGGAACGGTGAAGAAGTAAGTAAAATGCACACGATTTATTCGTGTGCATTTTCAATAAAAAATCACAGATCAAAAATCTGTGATGAAAAGTGAGTCTTGTTGCCAGCAAACGGTGTTATACTCGTGAAGGACAAGTTTGCCAAGTTTGGGTGAATAGCGATAGACCATGATTGCGCAATTCTTGGGGTCGTCTTCTTTTGTTTTCAGGTAACCTTCGATCATTTCCAAGCTGAGTTCATCGAGATACGCTCGTGCGCACTGGATTACACGGCCGTGTGTGAAGATGAACACGCGCTTGCCGGCGAATCGTTTGTACAGATCCGCGAAGGCGGCGACGAGTCGCTTCTCGAGAACATCGGCGAGACTTTCGCCGCCAGCTGGACGTGCGTAGTAGTCGCCGACCAAATCCCAGTAGGGCTGCTGATACGGAAAATTCTGCTCCACGTCAGGACGTGGCATCAGGTACGTATGTCCCGCTTCTCGTTCACGCCATCGACGATCTTCGAGTACGGGAACATGTACGTCTCCGTACGCACCCATAATTCCTCTGAGTGTCTGTCGTGTCCGCAAATGCCCCGAGTGAATACACGCATCTGGTTGCCCAAACTTCATGCGCAAAAACGGACCGCTGTGCAGCGCTTGCTGCTCCCCTTCTTTGGAAAGAGGAATCCGATGATCGGGATATCGATCCTCTGCGGCAATCTGATCATGGCGTTCCAAAAACAACTTACCCGCATAGGCCTTGTTGTTCTTTGACTGCGCGTGGCGAATGAACACCACAAGCGTGGGAAATCCAAGAAGTGGGCGCAGAAATGGGATGTATATGCAAATCGTTCGCCAACAAACGAGAAGTTTTTTGAGCATGGGACCTCTTGTAAATGAGCACATCGAACACTTTGTCCGACTGGGGAGTGTGTCAGAAAAGATGGGGTTGGTCAAGGAATTCAGAGAAATCATTGACAATCCCCGCCGTCGCGCTACGATCCTGTTGGGAGGTGCGAAATGAAAAAGGTGAAATTGCGATCCTTGCAATTTTTGTATCAGATAGCAGCCTTTGCTCTTTTTGCGATCAGTGTTCCGTTTTTTCTTCTCGGCATCGTCTGTGTTCCTTCAGCCCTCGTCCTTGGGTTGCTCGTCATTTGGTTTTGCCTTTTGTACGAACGCGCAGAGGAAGGTCCGGAAACCAAACTCATGCTCGTAGAACTTTCCACGATCGTAACTCTTGGGTTTGTCTCCATTCTCGCGAGCCTCCCCGGAGCGATCACAATCGGCTTCGGAATGCTGTGTGTGAAAGCAGGAGAATTCCTGCGTGAGCAATCATATCTGTTGCCCTACGATTCTGAATTCTTTTCGGAGGCCTCATGAAGAAAATCGTAAACGCACTGCGCGTTGTAGGAAGCGTGAGTGTTGGAACGCTTGGCGTTGCTGTGGGTGTCTGTGGATTGCCATTCATGGTCATCTCTCTGCCTGTGGCAATGCTTGTTGCAAAGCAACTTCCAGATGATGATGACATGCACATCGATGTCGACGAGGAATCAGAAAGCGCAGATGCGCAGAAAGCGATCAATACGCTGAGCGAAATGCTTTACGGTGGCCTCATCTTTGGCGTTCTCCTCATTCCACTCGCTCCTGCAGGTCTCTGTTTCACAGCCGCTTCGCATCTGTGGCCAAACACAGAAACCTGAAATTCGTTCGACCCACCACTCGGGTCGTTTTTTTATCCAACAAAAAAAGAAGCCATTTCGGCTTCCTTGAGTCTTACTCTGAAAGGAGTGCGGTGAGAATCATGCCAAGGTTCGCCCAGTCCGTGAGCTGTTTTTCGAGCAGTTCTCGAACCGTGTAGATTTCAACGTATGTGCGTTCGGAGTCTGTTTCGACACCGTGCGCGACTCCCTCTTGCTTGCGCATGAGAGAAATCTCTTCGGCATCGAACTCGCACATAAGGACGTGTGCGCAGTGTGTCGAGAATGTTCCTGCGACTTGGCGCGCACCGAGATATTTCAAGCGACTGGGCGCAACCGAAAATCCCGTCTCTTCGGACAACTCATGTGCACCGGTTGTAAACGGATCCTCGCTCGGTTTCCACGACGAACCGCCGGGGACTTCTCGAATGAAACAGTCACCCAATGATGCTGTGGAACGAAACTCACGCACGATCACGATTTCTGTATCGAGAATGTTTTCTGACACACGATGAAACGCGACAATCGCGGAAACATCTGGTCGTGACAAAATGATTTCGTTTGTTTTGTTGCGATCTTCACTCGCAATATACACATTCACACGAAGCGCATACGAAAACAGAAATTGTTTCTTTGGCCCGACGTAAAATGTAAAAAGAACTCGTGCACCATCCAGACGATTCCCGGCCGCTTTCTGCGCCGTGATCCACGCCTGAAACTGTTTGCTCTTCCACATATGCAGCGGAACATCGCGTTCACCACCGGTTCGAGAAGCGCCCGCACCAATGCGTTCAACGGCGCACGCGAGCGTTTCGCGCAGATCATGGAAACGCGGAATGAATTGCATGTCCGCGTGCATAGCCATGTACCGCATGCTCGGTGCACTTTCCGGATAGCCGAGAACGACTTTTCCGGATTCCAGGTACATGCCGTATTCAATGTTCGTCGTGAGCGCCGGGAGCGACGTCATGTCGCGCGGAACCCAGAAGACGATCACGTCGCACATATCGAGGTACTTTTTTTCCCAATCCACCTGCGCATCAAATCCATGGCGCCAATCCCCTTTCTCTTTCGGAAGCGGAACGAATACAACACCGTCGTATCCGAGAGCTTCGAGAAGCGCAAGCGCATCCGGTCGCCAATCGTAGTGCGACGGATCGCGCGGCGAAGGGCCGGCAAGAAAAATGCTTTTCGAGAATGTCTCGGGTGGCGTGTGCGGAACGTAAACAACTTGCATCTGGGACATGGGAACTCCTACTTTTTCTCGTCATTGTGACGAGCGAGGACTTTATCCCAAAACAAAAAAGAAGTCGAGAGACTTCTTTCTATCGCAATTTTCTTCGAAGACTACGTGCAAATCGGTACGCGGCATATCGCATCGGCTTCAACACAACATCCACCGCATCCGGATACGACACCTCTTCCCCACCGAATCCTCGTTTGAATCTGGAGATTCCCGACCATGGGTGACCCGCGGGCGCGTCGATCTGTGTAACGCCCCACCAGTCATACGAAGTCATTCCTCGAGACTTCGCATCCTTCATTAATTCCCAATGCAGCAAATACGGTGCCATCAAATTTCGTTTCACATTCGAAGACGCGCCATGAAGATACGTCCGTGTGTCACCAAAATCGATCATGATGTTGGCGGCGAGGATATCATTCTCATGTTTTGCGATGGCAAGAAATGCGACTCCATTTTCGATCATCTTTCGATAATATTCTTTGCCATGTAATCGAAATGCGTCGCGTGATGCGGTTGCTTCAAACACGGGCCAAACCTCGTCGATCGATGCAGTACGCATCTCGATCACAACACCTTTTTTCTCCGCAAGACGAATGTTGTACCGCGTCTTCTCGTGCATGTTTGCAAGAAGTTCATCGGACGAAAGAGAAAGATTGGTAATGAGCGTGTGGGCAGGTTGGATTGAATTTGTTTTTTTTCTTGTTTTGGGTGAAGTCTTTTGATCCCGCTCTGTTGGTGATTCGATGCGGAGGAACAAATCATTGCGTGTAATTTCGGATATATCCACGATCGAAGCTGCTCCGATCGGCCCGCGTGGAACATACGCATACGTTCCAAAATGCGGGATCGTTTTCCGAATCACTTGTGCGACTGCATCCACATCATCCGTTTCCGACATCCACGCAACACGATCGACTTTTTCTCCAACAGACTTCTGAAACTCACCCCATGCAAACGATTGCAAAAATCGACCCGAGCGCGGGCCGTGTTTTTGGACAAATGCGTCCCACTTATTCTTTGGCAATTCGTTTACTGTTTTCAACATACATTTTCTGATACGCACGTCGCTTCGACTTCGTGAGAACATTCAATTCAATCAATAAATCTGCAATAAGAAAAATAATCACGGTGACAAAAAAGACATACCACATGGCAAGAAGACTTTCGTCTCTGATCAGAAGAATTAACACGATAGCAATAACACCAACGAGACAAAAGACGATCCATGTGTACGGTGAGATGGGAGAAGATAATCCGTGTGTTAATTCTTGTCGTTGAAACGCAATTTCTCTTGTAATAAAAAGCAATTCTTCATAAAGCATTTCGTCTTTTTTTGTCTTTGGAACAAACGTGTAAATTTCATGTGTCAGATCACGAAATGACGCATCTGATGTGTGATAGGTTGCAAAATCATGTGCACCAATCGATTGCAAATACGCGATCAGGGATTTTTTAACTTCTTTTTTCCAACGAGCATTTGCTTCGATGTTTTCGATCAAATGCATAATTCTTCTTGTACGAGAAAGCTCAAGCGTAATACTTACATGCAATGTTTTGTTTCGACTCATGGTCTGATTAATCAAAAAACCTGAAAGAAAAACAAAAAGAATGAGTCCGTTAAGAGGATTCGCAACAGACGGAATTTTTCCGAGAGAAAAAAGAGGAACGAAAGAAACGATTCCGTACCCAAGACCAAAAATCACCAGCAAGCGTATGAAATAGGAGATTCGGAAAAATTTCTGCATATCATTTTCCTAACATTTTTAACGCCGCTCTTATTCTCTCCTCCGTCGTCTCCCCTTCCACCGTCGATAAAATTTGCTCCGCATCTCTCCTTGTATATCCAAGCGCTTGAAGTGCACTGATTGCATCCTCATCTCCACCATTCGAGGTTTCCTCTTCCACAAGCACACCTTTCAATTCCAAAATGATTTTCTGCGCGGTCTTTTTTCCAATTCCCGGAACACTTGTGAGAAAGGCAAGATCACCATTTGATATTTTTTTCTTTACGGATTCAATCTCTTCAGTAAACACAATCCGCTGCGCACTCTTTGGTCCAACGCCTGAAACTGTAATGAGTTTCCAAAAAAGTTCAAGCGCTTCGATGGTGGTGAGTCCAAATAGTTCGTGATCACTCTCGCGAATCGCTTCATGTGTGTAAAGCGTGACAACTCCTCGAAGTGTCATCGCAACCTGATCCGGTAAAAAAATTTTGTATCCAATGTTATTCGATCGGACAATCACAAATCCGCTCCCCCGATACATCACTTCACCCTCTATCATCGCAATCATATGCCGTGCTTAAATGTGTTTTGATAAAACGCGCTCACACGGCGATTTACTTCTGCTTCAAGTGACGATGGAAGGACAGGCATCTCTGCTTCTCCGATCACCGCTTCCTGAATTTGTTTCAACAATTTTCCAAACTTGGGGCCTGGTTCCATTTTAAACAATTCGAGAAGTGCCATGCCATCTAATCCAACCTGTTGAAATACACGGTTGCGTTCTTTTGTTTTTTGAGACTTTCTCTCCATTTCCTTTTGGATTCTGCGCTCCGGAGCATAATCATGCTCCGACTTGAGCGCATTTGCAAACTGCACGACGCGATGATGTGATTCACCATTCACCGTCATAACCGAACCACAAACCATGTCGAGAAACATGCAGGCCTGCGATAATCGCAGATAATTCTCGGCGTCATATCCGCGCTTGTCTGCGAGATACAAGTAACGCTTTACGTGTGACGGATTCACTTCTGCAAAGTCCATGCCAAACTGCATGTGATGTGCAATGAGATCCTCGAGTAAATTGCGATCACGTCCTGTCAGCCGATGTGTGACCACGAACCGATCGAGAAGCGCTTGATAAACGGGCGTATAAATGAGCGTATCATGATGTGGATAATGCACGTCGATCTCGTACGTTTCATAAAATCGTTTTTGCAGCGCGCGTGCCGACTCGTTCGGATGCTCCTTCGCGAACTCGTGAAAGAGTTCTGTGTAAGCCGTTCGAAGTTCGACGCGACGCTTTGCATCGGTTGTGATTTCGTACGTAAGTGGCGCATTGAATCCGAGTCGGTCGCCCTCTGATCCCTTCGGCGCGGAAAAAACAATACTCGTCCATTTTGCAATGTCATGTATGAGCGCAAACACTTCGAAGAGCCCAATGTTTTCTTTAAACGCAAGTTCAAGCTCTTCGATCTCTCCTTCATACCCTTTCAGCCGACGTAGTTCTTCGATGTCGACAAGGTGCAACTCTTCTTTTTGCATTGCGTAGATCGTGCAGAGCATTGCTTTCACATGCGCATGCACAAACGGACCTTCTGCGTGATATCGAATGTCTTGTGGCGTTTGTAATAGTTCCGCGATCAAAGGCTCCGCAGCAGATGCTCCCGCAAGTAACGCGTCCGCAGACAAAAAAACAGCCGGTGTGTTTGTCACACGTCGTAAAGCCGCATCAAGGAATTCGGTTTCGTGCTGTTTATGAAATGATCCGGTATGCCACATAGTAGAGATATTGTACTGCAAAATGCAAACTCGCGCCAAACAAAAAAACCACCCGTTGCCAAGGCTATGGGTGATAGATTCTTATTCTCGTTTCCGAAGGACAACGTATGTCACTCCAGAAATTTCTGCCGCACTTCGACCATCCCGAAATGTTTCGACAATGTTCTGCTTCGACAAAAACGCATGAACCGCTTCGCGCATTTTTCCCGTGCCGCGACCATGGATCACTTTGATCACATCCTCCCCTCGCATGAAGGCAGAATGCAAAAAAATATCGAGGTCGTGAACTCCGGCGTCGGTATCGAGACCATGCAGGTCGATGCTTGGCGCGTTCCCCGAAAGTTCCGCGCCAAAAATTTTGGACTCTGCGATCGACTCAGGCGTGTCGATGGCACGCGAGCTCTCTCGAGATTGTTTCCAAGGCTTAGGCATAGAGCACCTCTTTTACCTCTTTGAGTCCAACCCGCTTCTTGCCGGGCTCATTACGATACCCCCAATTGTGATCCATGCCAAATGTGAACCCGCCGAACGCTTTGAACAGTTTCATGGCGTATTTTGATTCTTGCACGTAAATCAATTTGCGTTTGTGCTCGATGATAATGAGTGACGTCGGCTTGCCGAACTTCATCGCAACAACGCGCGAGAGTCTCGGACGCAATTGCACGTCCGCACGCGTCTCGACAATAAAATATCCATTCCACTCCACACGCTTTGCCCAAGCCGCCGCAACCGCACGATCTTTTTTCGCCTCCGTCTTCGGATTCTGCAGTGGCTTTACAAGCTCATCGCGAAACGCAACCACTTTCTCGATTTGTTTCTTTGTATACTTCGCATCTTGCAGCGCCCAAATATATCCTTTGTCCATGATGCCGATTCCAAGCACAAGACGCGGATCGAATTTCAGCGCGTTCAACTTCGCATCGGTCAGCTTAAACAATTTCAAAAATTGCTCAAGCGAAGACGGAAGGAGTCGTCCCGTTTTTGAGTTGCGTGCGCGATCGAGTCCGGTGTAATTGTGATGATCGATGATGATCAGCTCGACCCCGAGCTTACGCAACTTCGCCTCCGTCTTCTCCCCCGGCATCTCAACAATCACAACACGCTTACATTTCGTTTTTTTCACGAGAGACACAAGATCTTTTTCCTCGTCGAGAGATGCACCATGCTTTTGTGTCGACAACAACATCGGAAGCGAAATCACCTCGGCAAGTTTCTTGATAAGCATGGCTTCCGCGTCGTTTGGCGGAAGAATGAGGAGGGTGCTCGAAAAATTCATATGGGGACAGTATACTGCATCCATATGGAATCATCACACATTTATCGGACGGAAAGAAAAGATCCGATGTTTAAAAAAGCAGAAGAGCGACTGAAACAAGAAAAAGGAATTTCGCACAAGGAAATTCGAGAAATGGCCAATAACATCGCACAGGAAATCAAAGATCGCGCGATCAAAAAAGGGGAAAATCCGCATGCGGCATCTGTTATTTTGCACTATTTTAATGAAGGAGACCTCTACCAAGAGTGGCGTAGTCGATTTGCCTTCTCATCAGATGAACCACTTTTGGAACGCGAAGAAATTGTGGAGGCGTTAAAACCGATCAAAGTGGCGATCTTGCGTGAATTACAAAAATCGCATTCGGACATTGCTTGGTATGAACAAGGAGATCAGTTGGAAACAACCCATCGTCCCATTAGACATCTTAGCGAAAGACATGTTGTAAAAGAACTTGGTTCCTTTGTCGATGAAGCAAATCTCAAAGCTCTTAAAGAGCTATACGATCTTGATGTTCGATCGCCATTTATTGCTTATCATCACAGAGCATCAGATAAGAAAACGGGCCTTCAAATATCGCAAGAAATCCCCATTGATCATATAAAAGATCGTTTAAAAGAAACCAAACGTCAGCCATTTTCACGAAGTGCGCTTCAATTTCTTGATAATGTGCGTGGGTTGCACTTTTTGGTCTCGCACGGCTTTGCGTTCTCCGATCTTTCAACCGATAATCTGGGCATCAATAAAAAAACAAACCGTGGAGAATTGTTTGATCTTGATACGCTTGTTAAACAAGAGGATGCTGATGATTCAACATATACATCAAAAAATCACATGTACCCTCCGTAAATATATGCATCTGTATCTCGTAATGCATTTAAGAAGTATTCGATCGATGTTCCAAACAGAAAAAAACGTGAGCCACAAGCGGTGTATGAATTGGGTGTTTCTCTTTTAGAGATCATGCAATCTTATCTCAACGATCGAAACAGTGATCTTTTTTTGATGGTATTGCTTTATGCAGAAGCGATGACGGATTCAAACCCTGAAAATCGTCCGAGTGTGGAACAGATTCTTAAAGATCTTGGGGAATATTGCCCGGAGCCCGAAGCTGCACACGCATAAAAAATCCGACCGCTCACAGCTGTGGCGGTCGGGAGAGTTGCGCAGTTCGCGCTCTGCGTCTTTGTCGCGTTTCTTGCGCCGCTTGCTCGGAATCGTCTTCCCAACAAACCGTCCGTCCGTACGGATCCCGCCCGCGATTTCGGCTTTCCGACGCGCGGCCTGCGACTCCTTCAGAGATTCGAGCAGTTCCTTGTTCTTCTTCATCTAATCCTCCGTGGGTAAAAGTTATATAGGCTTTAAAAGAAACTTCTCAATAACACGATCTATTTGGATCGTATCATAGTAAAAGGCCCAACACGAATGTCAGGCAAAAAAGACTAGGCCGGTGTGCCGTACTTCGCACGCCACTCTGCTTCCCAGACTTTGCGATCACGTTCCTGCTTGCGCAAGGATCGTTTTTCGCTGCCGGAAAGTTTTGTGGTTTTGCGACACGACCCATCACACGGAACTGCCGTGAGCGTATGCGTGGCACACGTCACGGGCGTGCGTTCACGATGCCAATCGTAACTCTCGTGCCAATGCACATGCAGAGTTCCGAGACAGTAATCCTCCGATTGGCTGTTGCGTTTGGCGTAAAAAGACGCAAACGTCACACCCTTGATCGGCTGACCTGTCGCAAACAGCGCGTACAATGTCTCGTCAAGTTCGACGACCGTCGGAAGAATCCGACCATCATCATTCTTGAGAGAATCACGCTGCGCTTTTGCAAGCAACGCACGCAAATCACACATCCGCGACTCCGGCTTGCACGATCCGTCGCACGGACCATCCGCTTGCACGCTCTTCTTTTCACCAAAGAACGAGGCGGGAGTACGTGAATAGTGCACCTTGCCGTCACAGAAATCCTGCTTCTCAAGGCAATCAGAATCCGACGTACGAAAAATCACTGCGGTCATGGGAACCTCCGGTCTCGAACGCACGAGACGAAAAAGCCTCTTACTCAACAGGATCGCTTTGATCGTGTCGAGAGTAAAGGGGCCGAGCGAGTCCGAGTGCTCGGCCGAGAATTCTAAATTCTGCGCCAAAAGAGCCAAATGAATTTGTTTTTTGGGAGCGATGCCCTCCACTCATTGAATCTTTTTTGTGATTCTGATTCAAGTTCGCCGTATACTCTCTCAAGCAAGACAAGATCGGTCAGAGGCGTCAGATCGATGTCAGGTGCAAACATGTAGACATAAAAACCCGTTTGCCGAATACCAGACTCATCGTTCTTATATGTATCGATCTCACACCATTGCCAACCCGCTGCCGCAAGCTCATCTATCCCCTCTTGCGATTCCGTCTTTCTCCTCAAAACTTCAGCTTCCAATTGGTCGAGAGGATAATCAGCAATGGACACACCAGTATTCTCCAAATTCTTCTCGCGTCCAAGAAACATTTCAAATTCCCCAATCTCTTCTTGCAGATTTCGACTCGTCTCATACAGTTCTTGCAAACGTTTCTCGAGACGCTCAACCGCAACTTCGCTAATTTCATTCGTTCCGTCAATTTTTGCCTGATTGCCAGCGTATCCTCCGCATCCTTCATACTCAATCATCACACTTCCGTCTTCGTGGAAGACGTAATAGTACTTATTCGTCTCATCACAATAACTGCAGGAACTCGTCGCATAAAGAAAGCGCTTCGACATCTTCATTCTCCTCGATGCGCTCACCGCATCTATGCACTCAGCCATCGGGAGAACGAGCGGGTATCGGCAAGAATATTTCTACTCATCCCATTCCGCATCCAGATCTGTCACTGCATCGATGAATCCACCTTTGCGGGAAAATCCACATGCGTGTCCCGTTTCCAAAAAGTGATCAACCGCTCTCGCGAGTTGATTTTTCTTTCCGTACTCATCAGGCTCATCAAGATCGATCTCCAGATCCTTGGGCTCACATGAACCGTCGCAAGCTGAAATGTATGGTGATCCGTACTCGTCTTCTTGGATGTGCATCTTTTTATCGACACACAAAACCAGATTGGGCTTATATTGATCATCCCCACGATAAGCTTCCTCCACACCAAAGACATGTTGTTTGCCTTTCAAAAGACGAGCCATTGGAGCCTCCTGTTGTTGTCTACATAAAAATTCGAAGCTTGTGGGAAATCTTCGTTTAAAATTCCCCGGGATAAATTGTGTTTCCTCTCACTCAACGCGAGATCCTCGCGACGAGAGTCAAGGGGCCGAACGAGATGTTCGGCCAAGGGTTGCTAGTGTGTCGACGTGTTACGCCGTGACAGGTTCTCCGCCTTTCGGGACGCCGTTGGATTTCTCCGCGGGCTCCCCTTCCGGTTTCACATTCCCACGCTCGCGCGCGAGAAGCGATTCCTTCTTTGGCAGATACACCGGCCACACTCCGTTCAGGATTTGCGTTTCCGCATCCTTCGGGAGATTGCGCACGTGACGCCTGGCGAGCCGCACTTCCCACTCACGGGACTTGCGCGCACGCTCCTCGTTCTCAGCCACTCTTGCGAGCGTACCGAGATACGGGAACGGGCGGCAGTCCGCATGGAGCAGAAATTGCGTGAGGTCAGCGACCCCAGCCCGACGACCAAGCTTCTTGTTCATCACCCCAATCGGGAGGATGAGCGCGTTGCTCAGATCGACGACTTCGCCACCACAGATGACGCAAGGGTTGCTCATAGGAACCTCCGGTCTCGATCACGTCGAGACGAACACCGTTGTTCGAACCACCACGAAGTTGTGATGTGTCGAAGATAAGGGGCGAAGCGTGAAGCGCGTCGACAAGATTCGAATAAGGTTCTGCTCCCTCAGTGGCTCACAACATTTTTTGGCATGTGACTCCAACGGCGTTTTACGGGAACGATTTTCCCCAAGCTCTTTGGTTAGAAGAGCGATCCTTCGACCTCGTCAGCGGCTGTAAACCGTCCTGACGATCTCACCGTTCCTGCGAACGGTAACCTTCGGGTGGTGAGCCCGCGCGGGAGGCATGGCCACTCGCACCTCCGTCGATCGCTCGACCGAAAGGTGACGAATGACGCCGCACCGCTTCACCGTAAAAGGACTCATGGGAACCTCCAGTCTCGAAACGTGTCGAGACGAATCAGATCTTCGATCCACCACGAAGTTGTGATGTGTCGAAGAAAAGGGCGAAATGAATTTCGCCGAGAGTATCTGATTACGCTTCCGCGTCGTCCTCAGCTTCATCCGCGCTTTGCAGCGAGACTCCACCGATTTCCGACACGTAACGCATTACGGCATCCGACCACCCATGTACGAAGTACACCCCCGGTTCAGATTCCGGAGCGGCGCAGTGAAGCGTCGGGACGACCGTGATGAGGACGGCTTTGGCGTCCGGAGACACCTCACGCACGTACTGCCGCCAGGTTTCAAGGAACCCGCGACCCACCCATTCTTCGTTGTCGGTGATGCCGACGAACAGATCGACCTTGTCACGCGTCTGAAGCAGACGAGACACGGGTGCCGACAGTGAAGTCGAACCGCCACCGAGCGACGAGATCTTGCGAGCGTTCGTGAGAACAGCGTCGCGCGGATTGAGCGAGACATCGACCACGTGCCCCTCGAAAGGAAGCACCGTCACATTGGGACACTGTTTGAGCAGGCCCGCCGCGAAGATTCCGGAGACTTCCGCCGCCGAAATGGATCGTTTCTCGTTCGTGAAACACGATTGCATGGACCCGTAGACATCCGGCGCGAGACACACACGACCTCCGAAGAGCGGCATGTTCGAAACCGAGTGCTCGAGCGCATCCGACAGTGCGGCCAGGATCCGAGGATCTGCGTCCGACTGTTGCGAGTACATCTTCCAAGCGCGATAGCACTGGAACGGAAGGACGCGAGCCGAACGAAGAGCGTCCGGGCGAGACAGTTTCTCGCACGCGATCGTGATGTTTTCCTGATCGGAGAAGACTCCGTGACGCGTGAACGTCATCAGGTTCATGAGCAAGTTCAACGCCGGAGCGTTGCGCAGGAGTTCCACCCAAACCTCACGGCTCGGATTCGACACTGCGACCGTCACAACCTCGTAAGGCAGACGGGCTCGCCGGATGAGCTCAGCCTGTTCGACCGGATCACTCGTGCGCTTGAGCGCTTCGAGTGCGACCACCATCGGGTTCGCGAAAACCTTCTTGCCTTGGACATGGCCCGAAAGCCAGCCGAGGAGCTCACGCGACTTTTCGTCGCGCGGCTTCGGGTGCGACAAGCGCACCGCGTCACGCAAGGCCATCGTCTTCGAGCTTGCGCCCTTAACCGCATGGAACTCGCTCATGGATTCGATCCATGCACGCGCCGCATCCGTGCGGCAGCCACCGAAACCGTGCACGCCCTGGATTGCTCCCGACTTGCAGATCTCAACGAACTGGACCAAGTCCCGAGGGATCTTGATCACGCGATCGAACGTCTGGCGAAACAGCTGCTTATTCGGGAGACCCGACAGCACCACCGTTGCGATGACCGGAAGCGTCCGCATGAACCCTTCCTCACGTGCGCTGATCGCTTCCTCCGAGAGGGCGATCGGATCCTGCTCGCCGAAGCGACGCAGAACGTCGATCATCTCTTTCGAGAGTTCGACCGCGCCGACGTAGAAGGTACCCGTGAGGGTGCCCGTACGCAGGAAGTTGCGAACCTGATCACGCAGGCCGTGCACGAACGTCGGCATCCCGTGATGATTACGACGAACGGCGACCTGGGACATGTGGGTGGAAAGATTCATTCGGTCCTCCTGGACGAAGCTCGCACCTGTCTGCCGACAGGCAGGCGCGGCTGTTTCGGGTACAAAAAAACTGGGGCGCCTTACGGCACAAACCCCAGTTTTATTTTGTGACCCTTTCTCCAAAGACCATGTTGAATGATCTGTGGGGAAAAGGTGGGCAAACACTTCAACGAAATGAATCGGAGTATTTGCCCTGAGAAGTCCGGGTAGTTGGAGTGTGCGCACACTCCTCGGTTGCAAGTCCCCACGACGGGATCACTGCAGACCTAGTTGTAAGTCCCCTCGGCTCCTATGCCGAATTGGATCACTACAACCTTTGTCCGATCACCAGGAGTATGCATCCTCCTGGCTCGTAACATGGGCGGCTACTACAGAGCCGTCCAAACACTTTGAGTGGGCGAGGGATCCGCTTTGTCAGAGCGAAAATCGACAAGGCTTTTTTTAACTCTGTGAGCAATCCCGTAGGAAAGCGCACCGAGCCCAAGTGATTTGATGAAACCCCATCATTCGGCCCAGCTCCCGGGTGGGATCGTGCACTCCTTCTGCACGTTATGCTCCACGAACTGTTTCAGCAGCTCGCTTCACACATTCGCTCGCACGAACTTCGTACGAGCAGGGCGACTCCACAAGTCGTCCTTAGGGTTGAGGAGAAAAACAGCAGGCGAGGTACCTCAGTTTGCACCGAGAGGATCGACAAGGCTTTTCTCGAGCGAACCCACCGAAGTGAGAACGCCCAAGATCAAGACAAAGCGATGTTGATTTGATGAAACCCCGTCATTCGGCCTGCCGCTTCTGAATCGTTTCTTGTGTCCTCTTGAAGTGCCTCAGCAAGGGATCCGCCCTTCCAAGGATTCCAGAGAACGTTTTTTGCTACAGCATGTTGATGAAACCCCACCTGGACGGTCCTTACACACAACCTTTCCCTCTATCTGTCCAATGCTGCTGAAACAGCCGTGGTAGATACAAGCGGACGTTTATGTGGTCAACGGACGAAAGTAGGTAAGGCATGGGGCTTATGGGCGCCCCGTATCAGTTGCCCATCCGGAGGAGGCCTTCTCCCCAGAAATCTGATTCCGTCGTTTGGCTGGGGAACCAATCGAATAGAATCATATTTCTGGGGCGAATTGCCCCCAAATTTTCTGTTTTGATCTTTTTGTACGTTTTTCATGCTCTCTCCTGCATGCCTCAGTGCCGTTTTCACGATAGGCAAAGGATAAATCCTTTGTTAATCAGGAATCAGTAGTATCGATCAACGGGCAGTGAAGAAGTACATCTTGTTCTTTCCTCGCTGTGTTTGTCAGCGATCATCGAACGGAATAGACTATCATAGCATTTTAATCTTGTCAAGGGTTAGCACGCAATTATACACTTTATTGCTAAATTTAGTTAAATAAACTGTAAAGTTTTGTCAAACAAACAGGAATCCATCTTAAGGAATATTCTGTCTGATAGATACTGACAAAATCCTTGACAAGAAAAGCATCCTATGATAGAGTACTGCGTTCGCTTAACAACCGAACCGCCATATCAATGGGTATGGTGAAGCGTCGTTTCAACCAAAGCAATGCGCATTATCGAGACCGAAGTCCGGTGCTCGAGATAGGAGTCCGTACAATGCACGGCTAAAACACACTTGCCTCCGCTTGCGGAGCTGGTACATGGTTCATTGTCAGGACAGAAAACAACCCGCCTTATCAAAAGGCTTACCGAAGGAAGAGGTTACCCGTGCCGAATGTGTTTCAAGTGTTGATCGCTGGTTCGATGACATCGCTTCGTTCTCGACCGCGATTTCACGCGCGCGCTCAAGCAAGTTTGCATGCACAACATGCGCGCA
>Ga0156313_141_pt1 | contig 29837 bp, 27 predicted proteins | sample RifCSPlowO2_12_FD_107961 | JGI IMG/M metagenome (GOLD analysis project Ga0156313, IMG submission 107961) | Candidatus Uhrbacteria bacterium RIFCSPLOWO2_12_FULL_47_9 | reverse complement strand
CGCGTGCAGAGAAGGTTCCGAATCCTGCGATCGTAACCTCACCACCGTTTGCGAGTTCGCGCGTCACGATTTCTTCAAACAAGGCGATAAAATCGTCTGCAAGTTTTTTGGAGATCTGTAATTTTTCCGCGATCCGAGTCGCGAGATCAGCTTTATTCATATTGGTCTTATTCTACACGAATTACCTTGCGTATTCAATCACGCGTGTCTCGCGGATGATGGTGACTTTAATTTCTCCAGGATAGCTGAGTTCGGATTCAATCTTATTCGCAATATCTTTTGCAAGTTGGTAACTCGCCAAATCTGAGATTTTTTCTGGGTGGATGAAGATACGAACCTCGCGTCCCGCTTGAATCGCATAAACTTTCTCAACGCCTTCGAAGGATCCCGCCGTGCGTTCCAATTCTTCCATGCGTTGAATGAAGTTCTCGAGAGACTGCTTGCGTGCTCCTGGGCGTGCTCCGCTAATCGCATCCGCCGCTTTTACGATCGCACCTTCAATCGTTCGAGGTCGGTCTTCATGGTGCGCGATCGATTGATAACAAATCTCTTCCGGGAATCCGAACTTCTTCATGATGTTGTATCCAATTTCTGGATGCGCACCTTGCATGTCGTGGTCTACTGCCTTGCCGATATCGTGGAAGAGTCCACCTTTTTTACAGATGAACACATCTGCACCAAGTTCTTCTGCCATCATTCCGGCGAGTGTTCCAACTTCAATCGAGTGTTGAAGCGCGTTTTGTCCGTAGCTGGTACGGAAGCGCATACGGCCAAGGATTGAAACAAGTTTTGGATCGATCGAAGAAACAGGAATTCCAAGTTGGTACAGTGCATCTTCTCCGTTCTTTTTCAATTCTTGCGCAAGAGATTTCTTTGCTTCCATGATGGATTCTTCGATACGTGCTGGTTGAATGCGTCCGTCTTTGATGAGCGCATCGAGCGCGCGCTTTGCGACTTGGCGACGAATAGGGGAGAATCCGCTGATCGTAATCATGTTTGGCGTGTCGTCGACAATGATTTCTGTTCCGGTTTGAAGTTCAATCGCTTTGATGTTGCGTCCTTCTTTTCCAATGATACGTCCTTTCATTTCGTCATTTGGAAGTTCGACGGCGGTGGTTGTTCCGTCAACAGAGACAGAGGATGCAAATCGGGTGATGGCGAGTGAAAGAAGTTTGCGAGATTTGATTTCGACTTCTTCTTCCGTAATCTCATCCATTTTGCGCAAACGACTCTGCAATGCTTCTTGTGAGTCGACCTCGATCTGCTTCAACAAACGCTCTTCTGCTTGTTCTTTTGTGAGTTTTGCAATCTCTTGCAGCTTTTCGTTTTGTTCAAGTTTGATGAGTTCAATACTCACCTTCACATCTTCGATCTGTTTTTTCTGATCTTCAAGTTTCGTTTTCTTGTCTTCGATCTCGATCAATTTCTGATCAAACAATTCTTCACGTTTTTCCAAACGCTTTTGTTGTTCTTGGAGTTCGCGTCGGCGTGTTTGTTCTTCTTGCTTGGCTTCTTCAATCATCTTGATCGATTTTTCTTTTGCTTCGATCAGGTACTCTTGTTGTTTTGTCTTTGCCTCGTTTAACAGTTCTTGGTGTTTTGCTTTTGCCTCTGTAATAATTTTTTCTGCGCGATTTTCCGCATCATCGGCAAGGCGTGCAGCTTGGGCTTTGCGATAGGCATATCCCGCAGCTGCTCCGCCACCGAGTCCGATGAGGAGTAGAAGGATTGAAATAAACATATAATAAAACTTCTCAAATCTTGAGAAGTTCAAACCAGGCTCCGAGGATTCTCGAAGTGGAGTATTCAATGATTCTTGGAATTATCGCAAAAACAATCTCGTTAGGTGTTGAGAGTCGGAAAAGAGAAGACGAAAATTGTTTGTGATAGAAAAACCCATAATCTGTTGAACAGCTTGAACTTCTGAAGAACTTTTTTCTCAAGAATTACACAAAAAGAGTACCAAAAAGCCGTTCCTACGTCAAACGGCTCAAAAACGATTCGATTTTTATGAGATGACTCTCGATGTTTGCGGAATCGAGCTGGTCGAAGGTCATGGCGTCCGCAATAACGAAGAGTCCAATGGATGTTCGACGAAGTTCCGAAACATATCCACCCACACTAAGTTTGGCGCCAAGATCCCGGGCGATCGATCGAATGTATGTTCCAGAAGAGCAATGAATCCGGAGGGAAATGTTTGAAAAGTCTGAAAGGTCGGAAAGGTTTGAAAGGCATTCGATCGAATAGATTTTAACCTTTCGAGGTTCCACAAGCGTTGGTGTTCCGGCCCGAGCTAGTTCGTACAGCTTTTTCCCTTGCACTTTAATAGCTGCATACGTAGGCGGAACCTGGTCGATTGTCCCTGTAACTGTTTTGAGAGCTTCTTCGATTACGGAAGGGGTTAGGGGCGAGGGGTTGGGGGTTAGGGTGATTTCCCCCTTTATATCATCTGTTGTCGAGGTTGCCCCCAAAATAAATGTCGCTTCATAACGTTTATCAAGTCCGACGAACTTCTGGAGTTCGCGTGTGGCCTCTCGAGAAACAGCAATCAAAAGCAAACCGGTTGCAAACGGATCGAGGGTTCCAGCGTGGCCGATGCGTTTTTCGCCCGTTAAACGACGAAGTCGCGCGACGACATCAAACGAGGTGATTCCTTCTGGTTTGTCGATGAGGATGAAACCTTTCATAATATTCGAATCATACTCGACCGATTGGGCTTTGACAAAAGTTCGGGTGCACTTGATTTCATTGACCATTCCCCCCTTTTCTTATACACTCGTCGACAACTGCCAGATTTATTTTTATTTCATGCATGGGTACTCATAAAGGGCACCCCTACGATCGTTTCGGCCCCATTTGCCTATGAACATTACCGAACTTGCCCGTCGTCTTCGTGTCCGTCCGGATGAACTCTTGCAGAAATTGCCAGAGCTTGGTTTTGCGGTTGGTGCACGCGCCATCAAAGTGGATGACCGCCAAGCGCAGAAAATTATGGAGGCGTGGGCGGAAATGTCTCGTAAAGAGCGTTTGGCGCGCAAAGTGGAAATGCAAAAGGCACATTCGGGCACGCGTCTTGAAATGCCGGAAGAAGATCGTAAGCCGGTAAAGATTCCGGCGATTACGACGGTGCGTGATTTCGCATCGTTGTTGGATTTGTCTGTGCCACGCATCATGCAAGAGCTCATGAAGAACGGAATTCTTGCGAGTATCAACGAACGCATCGACTTCGACACAGCTTCGATCATCGCGGAAGATCTTGGATTCCGCGCGGAGCTTGATACGGATACAAAAAATAATAACGAAGACACATCGGGAATTGATAAAATTCGCGAACGTTCGGATAGCGAAAAGAAAGAAGACTTGGTTACGCGTCCGCCGGTTGTGGTTGTCATGGGACACGTTGACCATGGAAAAACAAAATTGTTGGATGCCATCCGCACCACAAACGTGATGGCAACAGAAGCGGGTGGAATTACGCAGCACATTGGTGCATATCAAGTGGAACGCAACGGTCGTCATCTGACATTTATCGACACGCCAGGTCACGAAGCGTTTACGGTTATGCGTTCGCGTGGTGCAAAGGTTGCGGACATTGCCATTCTTGTGGTCGCAGCTGATGATGGAGTGCAACCACAAACAAAAGAAGCGATTAACATTATCAAATCCGCAAACCTTCCATTCATTGTTGCGCTCAACAAGATCGATAAAGAAGGAGCAAACATTGATCGCGTGAAAGGTGAGCTTGCAGAATTGAACATCACCGCAGAAGATTGGGGTGGTTCGAGTATTATCGTTCCTGTGTCTGCGCGAGAAGGAAAAAACATCGATCAACTCCTCGACATGTTGCTCCTCGTTACAGACATGGAGAAAGATCGTATTGTTGCAAATCCAAATGCACGCGCGATTGGAACCGTTGTCGAGTCTCATGTTGATACAGGAACGGGTCCTGTTGCAACCGTGCTCGTTCAAAGCGGAACCCTCAGTGTTGGCGACACATTGTCGATTCGCGACACACTTTATGGCCGCGTTCGCGCCATGAAAGATTGGAATGGAAAAACACTTTTGAAAGCAACGCCATCCACACCGGTTGAGATTGTTGGATTTAAAGTGGCGCCGGCTGTTGGGGATGTTATGGATGTTCCAAATCCATCCAAAGAATTGAAAAAAATGAAAGCCACAGACAGCTCGATGAAAGCCACGGAAGAAATGGCGTCTATTCATCGCACACAAGCGCAGTCCGAAGAATCAAAAACAGAAGAAGGGAAAAAGCATGTTTTGCCACTCATCATTCGTTCAGACGTTCTCGGGTCTCTCGAAGCGATTCTTGGAATGATCGACAAAATTAAACATGAAGATGTTTCTGTCAAAGTGATTAAGAAAGGTCTTGGAAACATTACCGACACGGACGTTCAAGATGCAGAAGCGGGTGGAGCCATCATCATGGCGTTTAACACACGTCCAAGTGGAACGGCAGAAATCCTTGCGCGCGACAAACACGTCTCTATTCGCAAGTACGACATTATCTACAGACTATTTGATGATGTGATTGAAGAGTTGAAGAAGCTGCTTCCAGCAGAACTCATCATCACAGAACTTGGTGGATTTGAAGTGGTGAAAGTCTTCCGCAAAACAGATCATGGATTTATTGTGGGAGGAAAAGTAAAGAAATCAAAAATCTTGCCAAAAACAAAATTGCGTATTTCACGTAATGGAGAGTATGTTGGTGAAGGAGAAATTCTCGTGCTCCAACTTGGCCCCGGTGAAATCAAAGAAGGACAACCCGGACAAGAAATTGGATTGTCGTTCAAAGGAAAAGTAAAACCAGAAGAAGGGGATATCTTTGAAACGTACACAGAAGAGAAGATCACAAAATTATTTAAAATTGAAGGCATTGACGCGCGTTAACCCTAACCCCTTTCTTTATGTCCGAGCTTGTCCTCACAGAAGAAAATTTTGATCAATCCATTTTGCAGGCAGAAAAATTAGTGCTCGTGGATTTTTGGGCACCGTGGTGTGGTCCGTGCCGCATGATGGCTCCTGTCCTTGAAGAACTCGCGGCTGAAATGGATTCGGTGACGATCGGAAAGATTAACGTCGACGAACAATCCGCCCTCGCGCAACGGTTCAACATTCTCTCCATTCCAACATTCATCTTGTTCAAGAAGGGAGAAGTGATCGATCAGTTCTCCGGAGCGATGACGAAACAAGCGTTTAAGAGTCACATCGAAAAACATTTAGTATGACGCACAATCTCATCATCATTGGTTCAGGGCCCGCTGGATATACGGCGGCTATTTATGCCGCACGTGCAGAATTGAAACCAATTTTGTTCGAGGGGCAAGTCGCGGGCGGACAACCTGGAGGACAACTCATGCTTACAACGGATGTTGAGAATTTTCCGGGATTCCCAACGGGAATCATGGGGCCTGACCTTATGGTGGAAATGAAAAAACAAGCAGAACGATTTGGAACCGAGATCGTCTCGAAGGATGTGACGTTTGTCGATTTTTCCTCTCGTCCATTCCTCGTAAAATCCGGAGACGATGAGTATCGCGCGAACAGTGTGATCATTTGCACAGGCGCGCAAGCAAAGTGGCTCGGGGTTCCAGGCGAACAACAATTTCAAGGTCATGGAGTTTCTGCATGTGCAACATGCGACGGATTTTTTTTCAAAGAAAAACACGTCGTGGTGGTTGGCGGGGGAGATGCGGCTATGGAAGAAGCAAACTTCCTCACACGCTTTGCGTCGAAGCTCACGCTTCTTGTTCGATCGGATGCGCTTCGTGCAAGTAAGATTATGCAAGAGCGCGTCAAGGCGAATCCGAAGATTACGATCATGTGGAATACAGAAGTTGTGGAAGTTGTTGGTGATTCCAAGATGACGGGTCTCAAATTAAAAAACAACAAGACAAACGAGATGATTGAAATACAAGCTGACGGACTCTTCGTCGCAATTGGTCACAAGCCGAACACAGAATTGTTTCAAGGCAAGCTCGAGCTCGACGAGGTTGGATATATCGTGACAAAGGCACACTCGACCGCAACAAGCGTCGACGGCGTTTATGCGGGAGGAGATGTTGCGGATCATGTGTACCGTCAAGCGATTTCGGCTGCGGGAACTGGGTGTATGGCCGCACTTGATGCCGAACGATTCTTGAGCAAAAACCATTGACATTTCAATGGTTTTTTGATACCTTATTTGCTTCGTGTGCAGCTCGTGCACGCGATGTGGAGGTGTGATGGAACCCGTTTTCGAAGCTCCTTCGCGCACGTCGCGTGTTTGGAAGTGGGTTGTTGGTCGGCCGCGGAGTCTCGCGGACAATCAGATTTTTCATCAGCTGTCCCTGATTCCGTTTCTCGCTTGGGTCGGACTCGGTGCGGACGGACTTTCGTCCTCCGCGTACGGCCCACCCGAATCATTCGCTGCGCTCGGGACACATCGGTGGCTCGCGCTTGCGATGGCCGCGATGACCGCGATCACGGTTCTCATCATCTCGTTTGCCTACATGCGGATCATCGCTTCGTTCCCGAACGGAGGGGGCGGATACGTTGTCGCAACACGGTCGCTCGGCGCTGTTCCCGGACTCGTTTCCGGTTCCGCCCTTCTTGTCGACTATGTTCTCACGGTCACGGTTTCGATCGCGGCTGCGGGTGACGCGCTCTTCAGCTTCATGCCAGAGACCGCCGTTCCATTCAAATTCGGGTTCGAGGTTTTCCTGCTTGCTGGAATGACCCTCCTCAACTTTCGCGGCGTCAAAGAAGCGATTCTTCCGCTCGTGCCGGTTTTTCTCCTGTTTATTCTGACACACATCATTTTGGTGGTGGCGGGGTTGATGGGATCTGAAACCGCCGTGCCAATCGCAACGCAGGTTCGTGAAGGTTGGCGCGCGAGTTCCTCACAACTTGGACTCATAGGCGTTCTCTTGCTTGCCGCACGCGCATGGTCGCTTGGCGGTGGTACGTACACCGGGATTGAAGCGGTTTCAAACGCGATGCCGATCTTGCGTGAACCGCGCGTGAAAACCGCGCGCGTGACCATGATCTACATGGCGCTCTCACTTGCGATCATGGCATCCGGTTTGCTCATGGGGTACTTGCTTGTCGATATCCATCCGGTTTCTGGTCAAACGTTGAACGCGGTTCTCGCGTCGCGTGTGTCAGAGAATTGGATGGGTGGAAAGACCTTCATGATGATCACCCTTCTTGCAGAAGGCGCCCTCCTTGTGGTGGCCGCGCAAGCTGGCTTTCTTGGAGGCCCACGCGTTCTTGCTAACATGGCACTTGATGGATGGGTGCCGCGTCGTTTTGCCGCATTGTCCCAACAGCTTACGGAGCGGAACGGCATTGTGCTTATCGGCGGAACCGCCCTCATCGCCCTTTGGTACACGAAGGGAGATGTGAGTCACTTGGTCGTCATGTACTCCATCAATGTGTTTCTCACGTTTTCGCTTTCCATGCTTGGCATGCTCAGAAAGTCGTGGGAGAAACGTTCGGCTTCGGACTTGTTCCTTTTCGCGATCGCGTTTCTATTGTGCGCGTCCATTCTGTGTGTCACCGCCATCGAAAAGTTTTCGCACGGCGGATGGGTCACACTTCTTGTGACCACGCTCCTTGTGGTTCTCTGTTACGTCATCCGTGCCCATTATCGTGCGGTGGCAAAACGACTGCCTTCGCTCGATGTGGATTTGCCACAGATTGAAATTCCAGAGGAACCGCATTCCTCCACTCTCAAACCGAATGCCCCGACCGCCGTGATTTTGGTGGGTGGATATAACGGTGTTGGTCATCAGACCCTGAATGTGGTTTTGCGGGCGTTCCCGGGCCACTACAAAAATGTCATCTTTGTTGCGGCAGGCGCCGTCGACTCTGCCACCATCAAAGACGAACACGAGCTCGAAGTGCTTCGTTCGCGCACAAAGGAATCGGTTCATCGATACGTTCTGCTTGGGCAATCGCTCGGTTTGAACGCCGATGGAATGGATTGTGTTGGAACGGATGTCGTTCAAGAGCTCGAGTCGCTTTGTCTCATTGCGGCAACGGTTCACCCAAACATCACCTTCTTTGCCGGCAAGATCATGTTCGGCCGCGAAAAGTGGTGGCACAACATTCTCCACAACCAAACCGCGTTCGCCTTGCAAAAGCGCCTCCAATGGGACGGCCACACCATGGTGATCCTCCCCGTCCGTCTTCACTGAACTCTCGTATGAGAGTTCTTTTTTTGTTCGATCCATTGACACACCCCGCATTTTTTGGTTCACTTCCGGCATCGAGAGCGGTTTCTCGACGTACATTGCATGGAGGTTTCCGTGTCTGACTATCCAATCGAACGTGAGCGTCGATGGCTTGTGAAGGATTTCGATCGCGGCGTTCTCGAGAGCTTCGGCGTCATCCGCAAATACATTCGCCAAGGATACTTTGATGTTTTGGGCGAACGCAGTTTCCGTGTGCGTATTATCGATGGCAAGAAAGCTGTCGTGACGCTGAAAACTGGTTCGGGTGAATATCGCACAGAGCGTGAGCATGAGATCAATCTTGAAGCAGCGAACGTGATGTTTGACGCGACAACGTACGTCGTCGGAAAGACTCGTTACGTGATCGACGGATGGGAACTCGATCTTTTCGATGGCTCTTTGCAAGGGATTGTCGTGCTTGAGTACGAAGCGCATGGCGATGAACCGATTCCTGAATTGCCGTCGTGGATTCACGACGCGATCGATGTGACGGACTCGCTCACAAACCTGCATCTCGCACGCATGGCAAAGGAGATCAGCGGCGATGTGAATGAACACGTCTCGCGTTACCTGGAACCAAAGCTGCCGAAGATTGTGCTCACCGGCGGGCCATGTTCGGGCAAGAGCACGCTCATGCGTGAGATCATGGAAAAGTATGGCGATCGCGTGCACTGCGTGCCCGAGGTCGCGACGATTCTCATCGCGCAAGTCGGCATTCTGCCGGATGCGAAAGACGAGGCGCACAACGCACGCTTTCAGAAAATCTTGTACCGCGTGCAACGGTCGTTCGAAGAAGCGGCGGAGTTGCAAGCGATCAAAGACGGGAAGCAGGTGATTATTCTGGATCGCGGCACGCTCGATGCGGTCGCGTATTTCGAGGGTGAAATCAACGAACAGCGACAGGCGTTGTTCAGTATCGCAACAGGTGTCAACGTGCGTGATGAGCTGAAGAGGTATGATCAGGTCATCTATCTTGCGCCGCCTTCGCGCGAGGTGTACGAAGCACAACGGACAAACAACGCCGCGCGTCTTGAGACGTTCGAACAGGCAATGAAACTCGCTGATCGCACGTGTGAGGCGTGGCTTGTCCGAGAAATTCCCGAGTGGTCGTATTTTCGTTTCAAGCATGTCGGTGGAAATACCTGGGAAGAAAAGCGCGACACTGCCTTCGATGCACTCAGAATGTTCTTTCTTTAGAACCCCAACGGGTTCTTTTTTTGTCCGAGAAAATAAAAAGACACCTTCTTAAGGTGTCAGATTTGCTTCAAGCCGCTTGCGCGTCTGTGTTTGCGGCACGTTGCGGCTTAAAGAGAAAAAAATTTCGGACTTGTTTCACCTCGTCATCGATCCGAAAGTCGAATGTGTAGGGAATCGTCATTTGACAAGGGTGAAACACATATCCCGGATACTGCTCATGGATGCGGGCCATGCCTTCCTGAAGACGCCGTGTCCAATCATCTGCAGAATCTTGGGTGCTGACATTTTCCTGATGGCGAACACGTTCGATCTGAAACGTTTTGTCTGTTGGATTTGCTTGTTTCACTTGGAGACAAGTCACTGCTTCGTTTTTTTCGCTGAAGACGAACAGATCAATTCCAAGCATATATGATTCATAGACGCTTGGTAAATACATCCAGCACTCGTCGAGTTCTGAAATGATTTCGATGGTCTGTGCGCATGCGTGCGCGTAGTCGCAGCTCATGTTCCAGATGTTCGATCGGATCCCGGGCAGGGCGCCGATTTTGAGCACGCTCGGAATATCTTTCGGATCAAGATCCAAAAAGAGTTCAACGAGTTTCTGCTTACACATGGCAACAAGAACGCTGTGAGATCTACGTTCATTGTCCGAGAATTGCGGGTGCATGAAGTGGAACGTCATGCGGTGCAAGATGATCGCTTCAAACAGACATTTTTCCACTTCCGACAGCTGCTTTCTGAACGCGATGTATGTGGAGTCGAGCACGCGCTGAAAGAATGCGTTGTGTGTTTGCACATGTCGTGTTTTCGAAAGCTCGGGCGCTTCCGGGAGATAGACAGGTTTGTTTTGCAAAAAGTCTTCCACACGACGCAAAATATCTGGCGTGAACATCTTGCTTCCGCGCACAAGACAGATTTCGTGATGAGTACGCAAGAATGTGTCGAGCATCACCTACCTCATGGAGATGGATATCCCATCTCATCTAAAAAGGACGATATGGAAGACTACCAACAGAATCCGGTTGCGTCAAGCCTTTTTGTTCGATATGATCCTTTTACTATGAGCTATAACCATCAGGAAATTGAAAAGAAATGGCAGGCCAAATGGGCGGCCAATCGAGCGGGTCATGTTGACGAGGCCGCGTCGAGAGACAACGCGCTCTATTATTTGATCATGTTTCCGTACCCATCTGGATCTGGTTTGCACGTGGGACACGTGGAATCGCAAGCCGCGATCGATATTTTGGCTCGCATGGAACGCATGCGTGGAAAAAATGTGTTGTGTCCGATCGGATACGATGCCTTCGGTTTGCCCGCCGAGAATTATGCGATCAAGACGGGAGTACACCCTGCCGAGACCACAAAAAAAGCGATCGAGAATTTTCATAACCAAATGCAATCGCTTGGTCTTTCGTTTGATTGGTCACGCGAAATTTCGACGGCTGATCCGGAATATTACAAATGGACGCAATGGTTATTTTTGTTGTTCTACAAAAACGGATTGGCGTACAGAAAAAAATCTCCCGTGAACTGGTGCGAAGGATGCCATACGGTTCTTGCAAACGAGCAGGTTGTCGCGGGAGCTTGTGAGCGTTGCGGGACGGTTGTTGTGCAAAAAGAGTTGGAGCAATGGTTTTTTCATATCACAAAATATGCAGATCGACTTCTTGCGGGATTGGATTCGATCGACTGGCCAGAGAAGATTAAGTCGATGCAACGCAACTGGATTGGGAAGAGTGTGGGGGCAGAGATAAACTTTTTAGTGATGAGTGATGAGGGATCAGGGATCAGTGATCAGGCGAAAGATTCCCTCAAGTTTACACCGGAGCTAACCGAGTTAATTTATTCAGGAAAAAAGACCAACACGATTCGTTTGGAGAAAAAGAATTTGCAAGTTGGTGACACGGTTCGACTCATGACTCGATTGAGTGCAACAGAAACGCATTCATTCGCGTTTGCGAAAATTACGGGTGTTGATTTGATAAAGCTGAACGACATCTCACTTGATCTCAAAGGACACGAAAGATATGAATCACGAGAAGCCATGTTAAAAAGTTATCAAGATTTTTATGGTGCAACTGTTTCGTTAGAAACAGAATTTGTTCTTTATCACTTTGCGAACGTTACGCCGCTCATTACCGTCTTCACCACACGCCCAGACACACTCTTCGGCGCAACCTATCTCGTTCTCGCGCCCGAACACGCACTCGTCGATCAGATCGTCACAGACGAACATCGATCCGAGATCGACACGTATCGAATCGCTGCATCAAAAAAGTCTGTGCTTGAACGAACGGAATTACAAAAAGAAAAGACGGGAGTCTTCACAGGTGCCTATGCAATCAATCCGGCAAATGGAGAACAGATTCCAGTCTGGATCGCGGATTATGTGATCACAACTTACGGAACAGGAGCGATTATGGCGGTACCCGCACACGATGCGCGCGATTTTGAGTTTGCAAAGAAATATGAGTTGCCAATCAAAGTTGTCGTGAAGCCGGCCGTGCTGCAAACGCTCATGTCCGAGACTCTCGCAGTCTCTCACGGTGCACAGTCTTCCGTCGAGATCGTCTCGGATTGTTTTACAGAACAAGGAATTGCGATCAACTCCGCGTTTCTCGATGGCCTCTCGACTGCGGACGCAAAACAAAAGATGATTGCTTGGCTCGAAGAAAAACATATTGGAAATGCAAAAACGACTTTTCGTCTCCGTGACTGGCTTGTTTCTCGCCAGCGATACTGGGGAGCGCCGATCCCGATTATTTGGTGTGAAAATTGCGGTGCGCAGCCGGTTGAGGAAGCACAGCTTCCTGTCGAACTTCCAACCGACGTCGATTTCTCCGCCATAGGCGGATCCGCCTCCGGCGGAAAACCAACAGGTGAATCACCGCTCGTCGATTCAAACACATTTCACAATGTGAAATGTCCGACGTGCGGAAAAGCCGCGCGTCGCGAATCCGACACGATGGACACGTTCGTCGATTCGTCCTGGTACTATCTTCGCTACACAGATCCGCACAATACGAATGCGTTCGCGGACAAATCAAAAATTGATTATTGGTGCCCGGTCGACCTGTATCTCGGCGGTGCAGAACATGCTGTGATGCATTTGTTGTACGCGCGATTTTTTGCGTACGCGCTTCACGATCTGGGCTATCTTGGCTTCGAAGAGCCATTCTTGAAACTCAAAAATCAAGGTCTCATTCTTGGTCCGGACGGCGACAAGATGTCAAAATCAAAAGGGAACGTGGTGAACCCGGACGAGATGGTTTCCGAATATGGCGCGGACGCACTTCGTTTGTATGAAATGTTCATGGGCCCACTCGAAGACGCAAAGCCGTGGGATACGAAAGGCGTAGTCGGCGTTCGTCGTTTTCTCGATAAGGTTCACAATTTGTGCATTCGCGTTATAGGCGGGGTCCCCAGACCCCGCGACGATGCGCATACGAAATTGATTCATAAATCCATCAAAAAAATCACGTCCGATCTCGAAGAATTAAAATTCAACACAGCCATCTCTCAGCTCATGATTGTTGTGAATGAATTCTCGAGCGCGTCTTCGATCAACAAAGAAACGTTCGAAACGTTTTTGAAACTCCTCGCGCCTCTCGCACCACACCTCGCCGAGGAACTGTGGGAGAAGCTTGGACACACGACGTCGATCTTTGCAGAGTCATGGCCTGTGTTCGATTCAACACTCATCGTCGACGATGTGGTCGACATGGGTGTTCAAGTAAATGGAAAAGTTCGCGGGACGATCTCGCTTGCACCAAGTGCGGACGAGGCCACGGCAAAAGAACTCGCGTTTGCAAATGTGAATGTGATGAAATGGATTGATGGCAAAGAGATTATGAAGATTGTGTATGTGCCAGGAAAGATTTTTAACATTGTTGTAAAGGAATAGGGTATGAACTTGGTGATCATCGGCACGGGCTATGTTGGCCTTACGTCTGCGCTCGGATATACACAACTCGGTCATCGTGTTGCGTGTGTTGATGTGAATGCGGAAAAAATTGCGCAATTGGATCTGGGACATGTTCCGTTTTTTGAATCGGGTTTATCGGATGTTCTTCATACAGCGCAAGAAGCCGGTTCGATTATTTTTACGACAGACCTCGCATCTGTTTTGTCCGAAGCGGAACTTGTGTTGTTTGCCGTTGGAACACCGTCGGCCTCTACGGGCGAAGCGAACTTGTCGTTTTTATTGCATGCAGCGCGTGATGTTGGTCGTCATTTGGATCACGAAGTATTGCTCGTCGTGAAGAGTACGGTTCCGGTCGGAACAAATCGTCGTGTTCTTGAGGTCGCGCGCGAGGCGATGACCGTTGCCGGTCGAGGAGATCTCACAAGTTTGATTCAAATCGCGTCGCTCCCAGAATTTTTGCGAGAGGGAAGTGCCATTGCGGATTTTATGGCGCCGGAGCGAATCGTTGTTGGCGCGGATGATGACGTTGCCTATCGACTTGTGGAAGAACTCCATCGCGGCATTCAAACCACATGGGTGAAGACAACGATCGAGACAGCAGAGCTTACGAAGTACGCGGCGAACGCAATGCTCGCAACAAAGATTTCGTTTATCAATGAGATCGCAAATATCGCAGAGCGCACCGGAGCGAATGTGGTCGACATTGCGCATGCGATCGGACTCGACTCGAGAATCGGGCCGCATTTTTTGAACGCAGGCATCGGCTACGGTGGTTCATGCTTCCCGAAGGACGTCTCGGCGCTGCGACAAATTGCGGGCGCGAATGGATATGATTTTAAATTGTTGTCTGCTGTGATTGAGGTGAACAATCATCAACGCGATCTTTTTTTGAAAAAAATTCAAGAGATGCTTGGAAACATGAAGGGCCGACGCATTGCGGTCTGGGGACTCGCGTTCAAACCGGGAACAGATGATGTGCGTGAATCGGCGGCGATTGATCTTGTACGAAGACTCTACGCGATCGGTGCGGAAGTTTGCGCGTTTGATCCGCAAGCGATCGAGACGGCGCGAAAAATTTTGCCGGATGGAATTCAGTTCGCGGGAACCGCGATCGATGCAGCCGAAGGGGCAGAAGCACTCATCGTTCTTACCGAGTGGCCAGAGTTCCGCGATGTTTCATTCTCGACCCTCAAAGCACGCATGCTCGATCCGATTGTTTTTGATGGACGCAACTGCCTGAAAGATGCACACCTCGAAAAATTTGGATTCACCTATGTTGGTGTCGGTATTTAAAAAGATCACAACATCGCCATCAAGAACATTCGCCCTTCTCGCGGCGATGTTTTGTTTCGGCATCCTCGTAGGTCCACTCGCGATCGGCATCTCGACGTCGGTCTTCGGCGTGCTCCTCGCGATCTGTCTCCTGAGCTTCTCATTCATAGCCCCCTCTCCCTTCGAGGGAGAGGGCGGGGGGAGAGGGGTCACAAGTGCATCTTCTCGAAACACATTCCGCATCTTATGCCTTGCTCTCTTCTTCCTCGTCTTGGGATTATTTTGCTACCAACAAAGTGAAATTCCAAAAAACATTCCCACGGTTCGTGACTTCACCGGTTCTCAGATCCGCATCGAAGGTGATGTGATCGCCGAGTCATCCATCAAAACAAAATCACAACAAGTGACAATTGGTCGCGTGAAAGTTGCTGACGTGCCCGTATTCGGAAACGTGCTCGTAACTGTCTTGAGGGAACAGTCGATCGCATACGGCGATCACCTCGTCTTCTCTTGCTCCATGCAAATTCCACGACCATTCAGTGGATTCGCGTATGATCGCTTCCTCCAAGCAAAGGGAACCTTTGCGCTTTGTCGCTTTCCGCACGATCTCGAACGCGCGCCCTCGAATGCGTTCTCGCTTGTTGCTTCGATCCTCACATTCAAACGAGACGTTGTCTCAACCATGAAACACGTCTTTCCCGAACCGCATGCTTCGTTCCTCTTTGGTCTCGTCTTCGGAGGAAATGTTGGTCTTGAGCGAACGATCCAAGACGAGTTTCGAGAAACCGGCATGTCACACATCCTCGCCGCCTCCGGTTTCAATGTCTCGCTTTTCACCTTCGTCTTCTTCGGCTGGATCGTTCAGCACCTCGGCCGTAAACGCGGCGCGATCGCAACCGCAATTTTGCTCGCTGTGTATGTGATCATGGCCGGCGCAACCGCCGCCGTGGTTCGCGCCGCAATCTTCGGAGGTGTTCTCCTTATCGGTTCCATGATCGGGCGACGCGCGTCGATCGTGAATACGCTTCTGCTCACCGCATCCGTCATGTTGTTTTACAATCCGCGTTGGCTCCTCGACGACGTTGGTTTTCAACTCTCGTTCGTCGCCTTCGCCGCAATCATTTTCATCGCGCCGCGTCTCGAAGAAAAACTCGAGTTCGTTCCCGAACACATCGGCATCCGCAACGCCCTCGCCGGTTCACTCTCTGCAATTTTTCTCACGCTTCCCATCATCCTCTGGCAGTTCGGCTCGATCTCGCTTGTCGCCCCATTCGCAAACGTTTTCGTGCTCCCACTCGTTCCATTCCTCATGTTCTACACAATCGCGATTCTGCCGATCGCCTGGCTTTCGACTTCCATCGGACAACTCATCGCTCTGCCGGCGCTCTTCGGATCGAAATACATTCTCGCGATAGTCTCGATATTCGCCTCGCCAACATTCGCCTCCGTTTCCGTTCCGTTCGCGCAGACAGCCGCGGTCATCGTTGTGATTGGGCTCGCCATCGGATCCGTTGTCTTTTTTCGACGGGCGTGATATCTTTGCGACAAATTCATGCGGGGTCAGGGGACCCCGCCTATAACATAAAATGTATGGCCGACATTCAACGCACCCTCGTTTTGCTTAAACCAGACGCGCTTCAGCGTGATTTGCTTGGGGAGATTCTTACGCGTTTTGAACGCAAAGGACTCAAAATCATCGGACTCAAGTTGTTCCAACTTTCAGACGAACAACTGAATGTGCACTACGCACACCTTGCGGAAAAATCCTTCTTCGCCGATTTGAAAAATTTTATGAAGCACACACCGGTTGTCGGAATCGTGCTTGAAGGCATGGAAGCGGTTTCCGAAGTGCGCAAAATGATTGGTTCCACAAACCCATTGCAAGCGGATGCAGGAACCGTGCGTGCAGATTTCTCGATGAACGTTTCATCGAACTTGGTGCATGCTTCCGACAGTCTCGAGAACGCCGCGGCAGAAGTTGCACGATTCTTTAAAGAAGAAGAATTGTTTACCTACGTAAAAATTACCGATCAATATATTTTCGGATAATGCCATAAACAGCTCTGACGTCACGTCGGGGCTTTTTTGTTTGACAAAGCCCGTTCGTTTCTTTAAGGTCAAGCTATCGTTCTTTTACCAGTCGAGGGTCGCATGATTGATTGGGCAACTCTGCAAGAATGGCAAACGGATTGGTTGCATGTGGATCCGAGTCAGATCCAAAAACGTCGCAGGTTTTTGATCGATGCGCTCAGCCGCGAGCAAACACATGTCACGCGCGCGATGAATACGCTCAGAAATGGTCGTCTGCGTTTGGTGCGTGAGTATGCGGATATTTTTACGGATCAGCTCGAGCTTGATTCGTCCGTTTCCACAACGCTCAATCCGCACCGATTACTCGAACTTGCCGAAAAGCCGTGGGCAGATCAAAAACCAGATGCGCAACGCTGGTTTGAGTCCATCAGTCGGTTTGATCAAGCGGTCGCGGTCGCAAAAATCGAAATGTCGGATTCGTACGAAATGCTCGCGCGCGACATCAACGATCTCATGGATTTTTTATGGGGACATTTGTTTGAACCTGTTTTTGAAAAGATCGAGGTCTATTGCTATCACGATCCGGCAACTGGGTACGCTGTTTCCGCCGAAGATGTCGGCATCGGTCATCATTTGTCACGACCGGGATTAAAACGCCGCAAATCGAATTTGACCTGTCGAAAAACCATGAAGGGTGAACTCGCGTTTTTTCGCCATCGCATCAAAGACGCGTTTGACGCGTGGCTGAAATCGCAACGACAGGTTCATGATCCGGAGAAAAAACATCCTTACACGGTGTATGATCGCTGCGGGCTCACATTCATTGTTCCGACCATGATGGAGTTGCATGACGTAGCTCTTCAAATCGTCGAGCTGTTGCTCGATCACGGAGGAACGGAGATTGAACCGCTCGATACGAATTTTGTTGCGGAACAGTCGATCGACGCAACGAATCGTCAATCTTCACCTGCCTACAAAGCCGCAAAGACCCTGATTCAATTTCGCGGACGCGTGTACGAATTTCAGTTCCTGACATTTCATGATTACTTCACAAGTAAGCGTTCCTTGAATGATTCAAATCATGATTTGTATCGTTTGCGACAAACGCTCAAATACTTCTTGCCACTTCTGTGGCCAAAAGAAATTTACGCGGTCGATTGGGGGAATCCTCACATCATCTCCTCGCTCCGCAAATGGAAAATCAATCAACTTGGTTTGCGTGTGAACGGAAAACACACATCCACACATGAGTCTTCTGAAGATCCTTGAACGGGGATCTTTTTTTGATCGGTTGACAGGTATCACTCCATCACGTATTCTTTTGCTCGCGTGCGTGCACGCTTGGGGGTTCTCATGATGACAGAATTCAAGCTCCGCTTCGGTCAGCTCACGAAAAAGGCCCGTGTGATGTTCATGGAAGGGAACATCACGTTCGGGCAGGCGCACCAGTTCTCGACGGCTCGGCATCGGTTTCGGAAGGTGCAACTGAACGACCTCACTCGTCGTCACATCGATCATCACACCGAGATTCTCAAGTCCCTGCCGTTCATCACGTACTCGATCCAGTCGGTCGATGATTTGATGCATGAGATCTCGCGTCTTCCGCGTGCGATCCAGCATGCGATCATGAGCGGACAACTGACTCTCGTGCAAGCGCGCTACGCTCGCGAGCGCTCGCTCGGACGCAAAGACATCGCGGCGCTCACGTCGCGCAACGCAACCGATCTCATCACCGCACCCGTCACGCGCCCGGTTCGCAAAGCCCCGCGTGACCTCGTCCCGCTCCGCCGCCCGTCCTCGCCGCGCATCCCCACGCGTCGATAGTCTCCTCGATCCTGATTCGTCAGGGTTTTTTTGTTGTGCATAACCAGTTCATAACAAGTGCATAAGTTTGGTTGATTTTCCTTGAGCCTTTTTCATTTTCGAGATACAGTTAAATTGCCTCCCGGGCTAGCGGGTGCCCTCAACTATGCCCTTCCAAGACGGTTTCGCGTTTTGCCTGCAAAACAAGAAACTCACGGATGTTTCTCATTTCGATGTTGGCGTCGTGGAGCGACCCCTCTACCTCAACCGCATCCAATGAGGAAGAGACGAATACTTCATCGCATTTTGTCTCTTCACCGATTTTCCTCATGGTCCTCGAGGAACACCCGTTTTCCCGCCAGGCGCCAAAAAATCCTCTTCCCTTCGGAGAGGATTTTTTGATTTTGATTGGATGATCCTTGGATTTTGGTAATCAACCAAGATTGTTTGACAAAAAGCCCAAAACGCGATAGTCTTTTCTCTCGCGTTTTTGTTTTGCGAGACGTATTGTCATAACCACGGAGGAGAGATGATCTACTGTCTCATGACGTCCATTGGTCTTACCGAGGAGATTCGTTGGTGCTTGTTTGATCAAGCACGTGAATTGATCAGTCTTGGTCGGGAGCGGTGCAACATCGCCTCAGATTTTTTGGAAGGATATGTCGCGACAACTGGTAAGACCTGTGCACTTGGTGGAGTGATCGGCGTTCAGTTCGAGGCGTATGTGGAATCCAATCGCGGCAAAGGCTTGGTGCGATACCTCGTCCGTACGGGCGATCTTCCGGATCGCGAAAAACTCGCTTGGGCCTCACTTGATCCCGAACAGGGTACAGCCAAACAGGACGTGAACTAACCTTACAGACGCATGAATGCGTCTGTTTTTCTTTTGTTTGACATATGGTTTTGTATCGCGTATGTTGAATGTAACAAGTTTATGTTGAAACAAGTATTTCTCAATTCCGTTCACCATATTCGCCCTTCCGCCTGAAGGTCTGTGTTTCTGTTGTTTAAAAAAACAAAAACACCCTTCCAGGTCGGAAGGGTGTTTTTGTTTTGGGCGTCCCAGCCCCCTCTTCTCATCGAGGAGAGGGCGGGGGGAGAGGTGTCCCATGCGTATTCGTCGATTGAATTTCAGTGATCTTCGGCAAGTGGTTCTGTTGTATTGCGGGTGTTTCACAGAAGCTCCGTGGTTCGAATGCTTCGATCCGGAAGAAGTGTGGCAAGAGTTCGTGTTGCTGTTTGCGCAAGCGCTTCCAAAAAAGGTTCGTGCAAAACACAAAGAACGCGCAGAGTTTCTCGTATGTGAAAATGAGGGTCAAATCGTGGGCGCTGCGATCGGATTTCCAATGGCTCAGAAACCAGATGTCGCCACCCTTGTGACGACAGACACGGAACACACATTTTATTTTTCCGAACTGTTCGTGAGTTCGATGTATCGCAAGCAAGGTGTCGCGAAAGCGCTGATTCGTGCGCGTATGAAAAAAGCTCGCGCGCGCGGGTTCACACACGGCGTGGTGCGCACCTCGATTGCGCAGTCCGTCATTCAACATCTCTATGTCGACGAGCTCGGGTTTTCGATCGTTGCGACACAAGAGGTCACATCGACAAAAGTGATCGATGGCGTGAAACAGGACGTCCCTGACACGCGTGTGATCATGGCCGGAAAAATCTAGGAGAGGGAGGGGCATGCCCCTCCCTTACGTAAACGTACAGGCGCACGACATGCGCCTGTTTTTTGTGTATGAAAAAACCATCTCGAGATTCGAGATGGTTAGAGGTTGACTTCTTCGATCCAAGCCGTGAGGACAACGTCCGCAGGAGCGCGCCAGTCACCGCGAGGCGAGAGCGACACGCTTGCGATCTTCGGGCAGTCCGGCAGGTTTTGCCGTTTGAATTGTGCGTTCGAGAATCGCTTCAGGAACGCGAGCAACCATTTCAGAATCGTGGCGCGATCGAATTCTCCCGCGAACGTGAGTTCGGCGAGCCAAGCAATTTTTCGCGGCGCGTATCCATTGCGGATCATGTGCCAGAGGAAAAAGTCGTGCAGGATGTACGGACCGATGATGTCTTCGGTTAGTTGCTCGATTTCGCCAGCCTTCTTTGCTTTCACAAGTTCTGGCGAAACGGGCGTCGCGAGAACGTCGAGGATCGACGTGCGGATTTCCTTGAAGAGCTCGATGTCCGCCGCGTGGCGAACAAGGTATTTCACGAGCGTTTTCGGGATGTCGCCGTTTGGATTGTACATCGACTGTTGATCGCCGTTGTACGTGCACCAACCTTGCGCGATTTCCGAGAGATCGCCCGTGCCAATCACGAACCCGAGGTCCATGAGAATGTGCGTGCGTTCACGCGCTTGCGCGTTCTCACACTGCAGGCACGTCCAGCACGGCTCGTGGCCAATGCTGCGAAGATGAGTCGTCACATTCTTCACAATCGAAATGTCTTTCCAGGTGACGCCGGTTTGCTGAATGAGCTTCAGCGCATTTTTCTTTGTGCGCTTCGAAGTGCCAGCGCCCGGCATCGTCACCGCAAGGATGCCCTTGCGATCCCAACCGAGTTCGTCAAACGCGCGAAGTGTGAAGAGAAATGCGAGAAGCGAATCGAGTCCGCCCGAGATGCCGATGACAACCTGACGTTTCGTCACGTTTTCGACACTCAAGAGTTTTCGCTTGAGCGCGGTCACGGCGTGGGCGAAGATGTCTTCGCACCGTTCGGCGCGTAGCTTGTCATCCGACGGAACAAACGGGAGTTTGTTCAGGGGGACGATCGGACGCACCGCGATCGCATCGTCGGACGATTTGATCGTGCACTCGATCCGATGGAACGTTTTCGGATCGACCATCGAGGTCTGACCGAAACTTCCGGACATGAATCGCTCGCGTTCGAGCTTCTCGACATCAATGTCTGTGATGAGGAGTTGCGATTCGAACTGAAACGGTTTGGAGCGAATCCGCAGATGGCCGTTTTCGGCAATCATCGCGTCGCCGTCAAAGATGACATCGCCGGACGATTCCCACGGACCAGACGAGACGTACAAGTACGCACTCATGCAGCGCGCCGACTGTTGCGTCACGAGGTCTTTGCGATACGCTCCCTTTCCAATCTCGCTGTTTGAAGCAGAGAGATTGGTGAGGATCGTCGCGCCCGCATTCGCCATGTGCGAACTCGGAGGAATCGGCATCCAGACGTCTTCACAGATTTCCGTGCCGAGACAAAAGATGCGGTGCTTGCTCGAACCCGTGCCCACGAACACATCTATCACATGATTCGTTCCAAACGGAACACGCTGTCCGCAGAGTTCCACTTCCGAAATAGTCGCTTCATACGATGGTCGAAACCATCGGCTTTCGTATAAGTGCTTGTAGTTCGGAATGAACGTCTTTGGCGTCACACACAAGATCTTGCCCTTGTGGCAGGTCACTGCAACATTGAACAACTTTTGGTTCACGAGCAGTGGCATGCCGACTTGGATGATCATGTCGATCGCGTCTGTTAGATTGAGAAACAACTGAAGTTCCTCGACGGCTTTCTTGTGGAGAAATGGTTGCAAGAACAAATCGCCGCAGGTGTAGCCGGTAAGCGAGAGTTCTGGAAACGTGAGCAACTGTACACGCTCATGTTCAGCATTCCCAACAAGTTTCATCATCTCAAACACATTCATACGTGGATTTGCAACGTGCACTCTCGGCACCGCAACCGCCACACGAACAAGACCAAACGTATTCTTGGGTTTCATGTTGTCTCCTTCCTGATTTTCGCATACCGACACGATTGTCAGTGGGCGAAGAAAAGGGGCGATGTAAACATCGCCAGATCGTATCGTGTCCGTAGGGGAGGGTCGCGACCCTCCCCTACGAATGCGCATCGCATCAATACAGAATATCGCCGTTGTGATCCCAGTTGCGGTAACCGTGACCGTCGGGCTTGTGCACGATCGACTTCATGACCGTACCGCCGTTTGCTTCTTCGCAGCGCGCAAACGTGACGTTCACGCCATGCGACTGCTCGTCGAAAATCCCGCCGACCAGGAACACAGGCGTGCCCCACGGAAGCGGATTGCCGATGCGGACGCCGTGTTCCTTGTTCATACCGAACTCGGTGAACGCGGTCTGGAGCGGCGCGATGTCGATCCAGTTCGTCGCATTCCAGTCGATCACTTCCTGCGTCGCGCGGCCAACCGATTCCGGTCGCCATACTTCGCGGATGACCACCATTTGCACGCCGAGGTTGCCGAGCACACGAATGTACTCGAGGATTCCGGCTGCATCTTGAACACCAGATTTATTGATCACGAGCGACGCACGAACCATGAGTCCGAGGCTGCGGCAGCGCTTGATGAGTTCTGCCGGCGACTTCTTGATCAGCATGAGTTCGCGATTCTGTTCGAAGTCGTGACTCGCGATCGAGAGCGTGATCATGGTGAGACCAGCATTGACGAGATCCGGAAGTAGATATTCTCTTGAAATGGACGGTGGTAGATTGGGTTGGAACAAGTAACCGTTCGTATGCATGTCCACGAGCGGAAGATAACGACTGCATTCTTTCACAACACTCACGAGGTACTCAGCTTTTTCCTGACTTGGATCCGCACGCCCTGTGAGGATCGCGTGCGTTGCGCCCGTGCGTTCTGCAAATCGCAGACCGACACGAAGACGCTTCAAGCCACAGAGCTTCACAAGCTTCTCGTCTTCAACCTCCGTCCCGGGCGTTGTGCGACTGATGCAAAACTTGCAACCAGCTGTGCAACGCTCGCGGGTAGAGAGCTGAATCGAAATGCTTTGTGCGCGCATCTGTCCAGAACCGTGAGCGATTTGCTGATGGTCTGCCATTGAATGAACTCCTTCACCTTCACACGTCGACGAAATTGTCGGCGGGTGGAGAAAAGGATGATGCATGTGCATCATCAAGCCTGTTAATCCATTTCCACTCCATGTTCTTCGCCATCCATATCGTCATCACCGCGCTCATCTTCGAACGGATAGGCGGCATCGTCGCTAGAGACACCCTCGCAATCACAGGAGTGATCGATGACCTCGTTCAGACGAACGATCTTGCGTTCGAGGAGCTTCAAGCGAATGTATTGAATGAATGCGAGCACGCGCAGGTCGTCGCAGACGAACGTTTCGAGATCTTTTGTTGAGACCCAGTGACGGGTGATCCCTTCGTTCTCGCCTTCCGCGCTGCGAACGTCATCGTCCTTGCCCGTAAGTTGTTCGGGGCGTACCTCGGCATAGCAAAGGTATGCACGTTCGGTGAGGACACCAATCGATAGCACCATGCTTTGGCCGAAGTTCAACATCTCGATGTCATCCTCCGTGAGGTCAACTCCGACTTCTTCCATCGCTTCTTTGATGAGAAGTTGTTTGGGCGAAAGTTTTACATCGAATCGACCCGCAAACGGCGTGACGAGCGTGCCGTGCGGATTCTCGTCTGACATCGCCGCAACGTGATCTTGCCTGATGAGCAAAATGCGTTCGTTGACGACATCGTGGAGAACTCCCGCAACAGAATCCGTTGTCCGGATTAATTCATTCAAGAATCGATTGCCGGGTTTTAGCCAGCGCTCCAGTATGACAAACCCTTTGTGAGGGATGTCGACCAGAACGGGAAGCGGTTTGTTTGCCATCGTTGTTTCCTTCACCTTCACATGCCGACACAATTGTCAGCATGCGGAGAAAAGGGGTGATTGAATCACCCAGGTTATGGGCGGGGTCACCAGACCCCGCGACGAATCAGACCAAACACGTAACATTTACATGTTCGTATCGATCGTAATTCGTCAGTCGTTTCACACGCAGTACAGCAGATGTGCGGCCGGTCAGTTTCTTTCGGTTGTCCGAGAGTTTGACGGTTGCGCGTCCCGAGATGTGAGTGAGCTTGCAGACAATCGAGAGTGCTTTCAGTCCGCGATTGTTTTCGTAATTCTGGAAACCCATGTTGTTGCCAAGGTTCGTGCCCCAGCCAAACGCGAGTTTGATGCGACCGCGGAAGTGCGCGTTCAATTGCACGATGAGTCGTGCGTCGAGACCGTCCGAGAAGACAATGAGTTTCGTCTTTGGATCGATTCCGATCAACTCGTAAAACTTGATGATCTTTTCGCCGTATGCAAACGGGTCGCCGGAATCGTGACGTGTTCCGATCCACAGCTCGGCAAACGCCTTGAAGTGTTCGAGGAAGTAGTCCGAGCCGTACGTGTCCGAAAGCGCGATCGAAAGGATGGTGCCGTAGAGTGCAAACCATTGTTCGAGGAGCAGATCGTGCGAGTACATGTACCCGCGTGCGTCGTCCTCTTTGTGGTAAATGCCTTGATAGCCCATGTCCATTTCGTGGGCGATGGTGCCGATCGCTTCAATGCCGAGTTCAAGCGCGATCCAGATGTTGGATGTGCCCGCAAATTGTTTGCCCATTGTTGCAGCACAGGTTGCAACAACTTCGAACTGCCAATCATAGCTCCACCGACGACGCGTGCTGAAATCTGTGACGACGGCGTCCGATTCCATGACAATGTCGATGTTCTCGATGAGCTTGTCGCGGCCCGAGGCAATGACTTCTTCTTCCGTGAGCCCGAGCTCTTTGCACTTTGCGCGGAAGTAGATGCGATTGACCACGTTCATGATGAACGTTTCCCACATCGTGATTGCGGTCCACTTGCCCTGCGCGTAAATGGCGAGCTTGCCTTTCACCACGCCGACATGAATGTCCGAGAGCTTGTAGCTGCGAAGCCACGTAAGGAACGCAGGCTGCAGTTGTTTGCCAAGGGTTGGATGATTCCGAAGGCGTTCGATCATGCCCTGCGTCATCGTCATCTGCTTGATGTGGTCGAGTTCCGCTTGGACTTGTTCGACCGTCATGTAATTGAGCAGATTCACATCTGTCCGATTTTTGAACGTGAAGCGTCCCTTGCGTTTGCGCTGATGGAGCCAGATGAACTGGAGCATCATCAGTTTGTACTTGTCTGTATCGAGTAAGTTCTTGACGATGTCGAACATCGTGCCTCCTGTTTCAACGCTTACTCATGAACCCCGTGTTCATGAGAGAAATGTGCCCCCGAATGCGTTCCACGAAGCCCCTCCTGCGAAGGAGGGGTTGGGGGAGGTTGCGCTCAGGAAAACGTTTCTTGAAGGAAAAATGTTCCCGGGGCTGAATGATTCAACCCCGAGACGAGATGACTTACAATTCGCTGATGCGACGTTGCAAATCTGTTTCTGGAAAGAAGGCGAGTTCTGCGGTTGCGGTTGCGCTTCGACGAATATTCATCCAGTTTAGTTCGCCAAGCGCGACGCCGTCGCAGAAACCGCGCATAGGGCGCTTTTCTTGGTTCATGGCTTCGAATCGAATGCTTGTTTCGATCGGAAGCGGTTCGTTCTTCCAATGATGGGAGCACACGCAGCTTCCAACAAGTTGGAGCATTTGTGTGCCGGGGATGAGGCGTGATCCGCCCATGCGGTACGCATACCCCGTTGATCCAGCCGCCGTTGAGACGAGCATGATGTCTGACATGATGGGATCGAATTTCACTTCGCCGTTCATGAGGACACGTGTCCAAATTGTTTGCCCGCTGAGGCGATCCACCCATGCATCGTTGAATGCGAGCATGTTGGATTGTGTGCCGTCAACAGATTCCGCCTCTATGTATAACAGCGATTCTGTGTACGTCTTGAGTTCGAGGTGTGATTGCAGTTGATCAACAATCTTCGTTTCGTCGAAGTCGTTGAGCAAGAATCCTTTCGTGCCGCGATTGAGTCCGAGGAAGGGAACATGGTCACGCCACAGACGACGAATCGTATGAAGCATGAATCCATCGCCCCCAATCACGACAATGCAATTGTGTTCACCGATGGGTGTCTGAAACGCATCTGATAATCTCTTGCCGATCGCAACCGTACTTTCATTGCGGTCGTTTGCGACAACAAGCGGTCGAAGTGTTTCTTGAAATTCCGCAGGACCTCGCATGATGCGTCCCGTGAATAACTGATGTCGTGCGATGTATTGACCAATCGCTGGTGACACAAGATCGTCGATTGACTGATGCCTGAAGATCCGTTCGCGAATTTCCGAACTGGATCCACGGAGCGTCGGTTCGATGATCGTGTGGTGTGGCGGAAGATCTTCGGGCACGCATTCGATTCCATGGCGCATGTGCACGAGGAAGTGAAGTGTGTTCCAGACTTCCTGTCCGCAAAACCACGTTCGATGAATCTCGGACAATCCATGCGCGCCACCGGCAACGATGTCGGCGCCGATCACGTGACAGATTTCATGATTCGGATACAGCGCACGATAGCGCTGATCTATGTCGAACGAACGCGTAAACACAGATTGCTCGAGATCTGTGAGATCAATTTCGACACGCGGGATGCGGCCGAACGCGAGGTCACAGAGTGCTGCACGAGACGCAAGTGAAAGATCGTTCGTCGTCTCTTTGTCCGGTCGCGGCCCGCACGGAAGAACGATGAGACGATCATCCGGTCCGAGCTTACTCGCAAGTTTCTGAACAATCGCCTCATGATGCAATCCCGGAGGATTGAAACTGCCACCGTACAGAAAAATCTTTGGCATCTTGTACTCCTGTGTTCGAAGCCCCCTCTCCCTTCGAGGGAGAGGGCTGGGGAGAGGGTTTGTCCTTGCATTAAGCGTCTCACCTCTTGAGGCGCTTAAGAAAAGGGCAGAGCTTTGGAAAACTCTGCAAGTTGGAAAAAGTTCGTGCTACTCTTGGATGAATCTTTCCGCGATCAGGAGTTTACGGAGGATATGCGGGCTCGATTTGTCGACGACGTAGAGGTTCTCTCTTTTATCGGCGAACGTGCCAGCGACGAGTTCGGCGGCGATCTCGTCTGCCGCACGACCCGAGCCTTTCACCACAATGGTGGGCCAACCTTTCTTGATCGAGCGCATGACTTCATCGCGCGTGATCGCACCGCCGTTCCAGGCAATGACGCCGGCGCGGTGGAAGCCGCCGTATTGCGTGAGCTGATCCATGAGTCCGAACGCGGCATCCAAGTCGCCATCCCAACCGAGCTTGCCTTCCGCCCCGTCTTGAACGAGGAGGATTGCGTTCATGCTCGGGTTTGGCGCGGTGCCGTAGTCGTCGAGTACGAGGCGAGACTCTTCGACGAGACGCAGAACGTCCGTGCGAGGAGTCGAACCGAGTGCGACACACTTTGGATTGCCCGCGGCAACAACGCCAGGAACATCTGTGACCATCGGATCGAGGTTGCCGTCTTTGTCGAATTGGCGCGTGCCACCCGACCAGATCATGCCCTCGAAACCCTTGAATGCGATCTGGAAAAAATCCATCATCGCTTTCTTATCATCGGCATTCATCCCTTTGCATCCGCCGCTGATGCGAATGCAGACTTTACGCGCCGCACGCGTTGCCATGAGGGCGAACGTTGCGGGGAGTTGAGCTCCCTTGTCTTGAATGATCAGAACAGTCCTGCCGTCCTGACCAGTTACCGTTTTTGCGGACATGAACACCTTCGCACTTCCTAATTTTCCACACCCATGATTTCACGGACGCAGTTACTCCGGGGGAAGCATCCCGAAGGAAATGAGATGTTGGCGAATGTCGCGCGAATCTTTTTCGGCGACACGAACGTTTGGATGTGCTTCGAGAAACGCATTGTTGCTCGCGTACTCATCCGCCTTGCGACCACTTCTTCGTATGAGGAGGACGGGCCAACCACGTTTTGCGGTTGCGAGGATTTCGCGTTCCGTCACGCCACCGCCGTTGTAGACGATGAGCAATGATTTGAATTCCGCGAACTCGCGCAGGTCTTTCGTGATCTGCAAGCACTCTTCGAACTCCGCGTCCCAAATGGCCGGTTGATCCGGCGACACTTGAACGAGCAGGCACATATCTTGGTTCGGATGAATGATGGTGCGATAGGTATCCGCATCACTCTCCGAAACCACGAGTCCGTGTTCCGTGATTTTGATCTCCGACGTCCTCGGCACAACGCCGAGTGACACCATGTTTGGACACACGTCGCGAATGTGCGACGGAATCTCGGTGATCCCAGGCACAATCTGCGACACGTCTTGTTTCTGAATCATGCGCGTGCCACCAAAGAGCATGGCGCCTGCAAATCCAGCGAATGCATCTGCGAAGAGCGAAAGAAAATCCCGCGCATCCTCGGCGGACATGTATCCACATCCGCCCGTGAGTCGTACAACAACTCGATTGCGAGCGGTCGTGAGTCTCAGAGCGATCTTTACTGACCGGTCTCCTTGATTCTTCACGAACAAGGAGGGAATGATGTGTGACATCGTGTTCTCCTTGTGTTTGTGAACCTTCGATTTCAGAACCTCATGGTTGAGGTGCTGAAGAAAAGGGCTCTGTCATTTCTTTTTGCGGATCTGTATGTGCAAGCGGAAATGGAGAGCAGGGGAGAGTTGAGAAAGAGCGAAGAGACTTAGACGTGGATCTGATTCGAGTTGATGCACTCCACGCCGCGAGCGATGAGGCGCGCTTCCATGAAGGCAATCGAACCCGGGTAGTCGCCATCGGGAGGCAAGCCAACCGAACGCGTGCCGTCGCGGACGATGTAGGACTCGAAGCCTTCGAGTGCGGCGTCTTCGGCCGTGAAGCCAACGCAGAAGTCGAACGCGAGACCGACGATGAACACGCGCCTGATGCCGCGCTCCTTCAGAATGCGACCGAGTCCGGTCGGCATCCAAAGCGTATCGCGAAACGCGCTGTAGCTGTCGACACGCGGATCCGTTCCTTTCGGAAAGTGCAGAACGAACGCGCTCTCGAGATCACGCAAGCCATCGAAGAGACGAATCTCGTTCGTGGTCATTTCGGCATGTTCGTCCCAGAGGAGCGTTTCGTGCCGATTCAGGCGCATGAGGTAAGCGATCAAGTCTTCATTGGTGAAGAGTGCATGTTTCGCGATCTTGACCTTGTGACCCAAAACTTCCGTGATCGTGAGCGGACCGCGAGCCCGCTTCACGTAGGAGGTTCGATAGTTGATGTGTCCTTTCGGATGCGCGTCAAAGACGTTGTATCGCTGATTGCGCTTGAATTTCAGAACGAGCTCTCGGATGACATCGACGATTTCAAGGGCGCCAGGCACGGGCAGTCCGCCATTTGGACCGAATGCATTTGTGACATCGACAACGATGACAGCATCGCCTTTGCCGATCTGAATCAAACCATCAAGGTTCCGCATGACTTCTCCTCATTCCCCACATGGGGGAGTTTAATGAACAGCAGCTGCGGGAAACCCTGTGTTTTCCGCATGTGAATTCATTGAAAAACGTATTTTTAGAACCCGAGAGAATACCAGTTTTTGGCGAAAATGTCAATGGTTTTTGGCCTGTTTACACGAACGGATCCTCGGGCGCCTCTTTCATGGATTTTTCGGTTGGAACGA